>Ga0316206_1000059_pt1 | contig 228123 bp, 200 predicted proteins | sample 6monthpyrite_MG_FD_204942 | JGI IMG/M metagenome (GOLD analysis project Ga0316206, IMG submission 204942) | Microbial mat bacterial communities from mineral coupon in-situ incubated in ocean water Damariscotta River, Maine, United States -... | ecosystem: Environmental > Aquatic > Marine >... | reverse complement strand
CCATGTCGTCGCTCATAATCCCCACGGGTGATTGCAGTCCAAACCATCTTGATCTCCATCAGTTGTTGCAAACCGATAGAATCACAAGTGACTGTAATCACTCAATTAGTTTTGGGGCAGACACTAAGATCTGGATCATTCAGAACAGCTCGAAAACTCTTGTGTGCCAGCATTTTGGGGCGATTTTTTGAAGCCATAAGAATGAAAGCTTCGTCTTTTCCTATTGTTTCAGTGAACCGCATATAAGTTAGGCGTTCGGGCGTTTTCACTAAGCCTACTGCACATACATTGGGCAGGTTACGCCTTAATGTTGGGAGTTGGCGGTTCCACGGCACGTTTTGCCATATTGCTTTGATCTGCGTTTCTTTTGCTACGGTATTCAAATAGTCCGCCAAAAAACCCGATACGGAGTTATTTTTGGCAATAACATACGGTTCCAGGTCGCTATACATAAAGACTAAGCCAGTATTGTCAGAGCGAACGGAAGCGTGCGGAAACGCCGCCAAACCTATGATCATCGTGACAACCTGAAAAGCCTAAACAAACTCAGTCCCCGTATGCGGTATAATGTCAACAGTAGCAGGTGATAAGGCTAGAAGATAGAGTTGCGCTATCTTAAGGCGAATGAATTAACAAATATTTGCTTATCGACAATCCACGAGCACGCAAATTTGGGCGTACCTTTTTGGCAAGTCAAATGCCGGCCGTTACCATAAGCCTTTGGCATATTTCATCTAAACTGGCATACAATTGAATTACTGATGATTTCATATTGGGGATAATTATGAAAAAGTTTCTTTTGTTTTTTTGTCTGGCATTGTTGGCATTTCCTGCCACGGCTGAAAGTCTAAAAGTTGGTGATACACCGCCAGATTCTTTGGGGCGCGGCGTTGATGGCAAGCCCATTCATATAAGCGAGCTTAAAGGAAAGGTTGTTGTTGTGACCTTTTGGGCGACATGGTGCCCACCCTGCATGAAAGAATTGCCTATATTGGACAATATACAGCGCCAAGTCAGCACCGACAGGCTGCAAGTGATTGCCGTGAACTTTGGACAGGATCGAAAAACGTTCTGGAAAATTAAGAGGAGGCTCAAAGATGCGGCCTTAATGTTAACGCGTGATAGTCGAAAGTCTGTCGCGAATAGGTATCGTGTGGAAGGCATTCCCAATATGTTCATAATCAACAAACAGGGGAAAATATCCGCGATCCATGTCGGATATAGTGAAGGCGAAATCCAACATGTCGTTGATGAACTCAATGTCTTATTGAAAAGCTAAACTGGGGCCTGACCCTAAGTCATACCAATGGCCAGTCACTGTTTGGGTTGGCGTCTAATATCTGCTATAATTCGCGTGCCCTCTTGTTGCATGCCCGCATGAGGACTCTGTTTCCCCTCAAAAAAGCGGAGTCTTAAAATGACAATTGCCCCCACTATTCAAAATTATCTCGACGAAACCGGCATTGAATATGATCTGGTGCCGCATGATCTCGCTTATACCGCCAGCAAAGCAGCCCGCACAGCTCACATAAGCGGCGGTAAGCTTGCCAAAGGTGTTCTTCTTAATGCTGACCATGGCTATATGATGGCGGTGGTTCCAGCTTCGCGTAAGGTTGACCTTTCAGGCCTGAGCCACCACATGAAGCAGCGGCTCGGGTTAGCGAGCGAAAACGAGATCAATATGATTTTTGATGATTGTGACCCCGGTGCCGTGCCACCCTGCGCTACTGCCTATGCCATGCGTGTTATTGTTGATAGTGGCCTTGATGCCCTTGACGATCTTTATATGGAAAGTGGCGATCATGAAAATTTGATCCATGTTAAGAAGAAAGCCTTTGCAAAGTTGATGGCAGAGGCCGAGCATGCCGGAATTAGCCGATCACATTAGAGCCGGACTGTTTTGCTGTAGGTGTTGATCACCCGGTTTGAACAAAACTCTATAAGGAGAAGATTTAGTGTCAGCACCGGCAAAAGCCGAACGGGCATACAGTGTGCCCGAAGAAATAGTGCATGCGGCCACCCACGGTGTCGGCGCGGCACTTGCCGTGACAGCGTTTATCTTTCTTTTGATGAAGGCTGCAGGGCAGGGCACAGCCGCGATTATGGCTGTCTCGTTATATGCCAGTTGCGGGTTGCTGATGTATTTAAGCTCGACGTTGTATCACAGCGCCTACAACAGCAAATACCAGCCATTTTTTAAAATGCTCGATCATTCGTCAATATATTTTAAGATCGCGGGCAGCTATACCCCCTTCGCCCTTATCACCTTGCCGTCTGCTACCGGGCTGTGGGTGATGGCAGGCGCATGGGGAGCAGCGTTCGCTGGGACTGCGTTCAAGCTCACGGCTTTTCTGCAAAAGTCTGGAAAACGCTATAGTAAACTCTCTTTAGGGTTTTATTTAGGCATGGGCTGGGCGGGTTTATTGATGATCAGTCCTTTGGCGGCACTTCTGCCTGCTGACGCTATTTTTTGGCTTTTGGCGGGGGGTGTTTTTTATACTGTCGGTGCGATTTTTTATGCGATTGAATCGGTGGCATATTTTCATGCAATTTGGCATGTGTTTGTACTGGCCGGAAGCGCTTGCCACTTTGTTGTCATTTATTTTTATGTGCTTTAAGGAATAACAACGCAACAGCATAATGTGTCGAAAGAGCTTTTATGCTTTGTGGTTGAAAGCCGTAGACAATTTATCGACGCTTAGTGATTTGTGCCGTCGATGTATTTTCAGCCAGCGTGGGCGCCGCGAGGTTTTCCCAATGATGGCTGCCAGAAACTTCGCGCAGTTTCCAGCGGTAAGGGAAACTATCCCACGGGGCGCATTGAGGGAACCGGTTGTCACAAACGATCGTTCCTTGATCGGTCTCGATTGAAAGAACAGCGTGATAACTGTTGGTTTCGGTGTAGGCCGTCGCGATCAGGAAGGCCGCTTCATATCCGGGAAATCTTTGCCTCAGGGCAGCGCGAAGCGTCAGCGCAAAATCTTCGCAGTCACCTTCACTCAGAGTTTCCAGCGTTTGCCAATAGTCAACACTCTCTACCGTTGGAATGAAAAGCGTCTTTGTGTGATTATGCGCTTGCCATAAAGTTTTGGCGAATGCTGCCGTGAATGGCATGGCCTCCTTTGCCTCCTGCTGGGCAGGCTTAGTGTATACAGAAGCTTCGCTTGCCGGGATATAAAGTGTATTCACTAGCGGTGCTGTTTTGCGAGAATCGGAAGCGTGAGGTATGGTGCACTCGCTAGGATTTCTATTGCAGAAATCCATGTAGGCCTTTGGCGCTAATCTGGTTTCCCCGTCAGGCATAAATGAAGATGGATTTTGCATGTCAATACCTACACAGGCGGTTACGGCAAACACAAGAGGAACCAGTATAAACATTCTAAACATAATATCGTCTTTCTCAGACCCACAATAAAGCGGTTGGACAGAAGGAGTTTTCCTTGTGCCCATAGGTTAAAAATATGCCTGAGATAGAACCCGTTAGGCAGACGCCTGAATCTTGTTCGTTGCGGGTTATTGCTGAAAAAATGCCTTTTTTATTGACACTAAGCAGCACCAACAACCGATTCGCTGCGGAAAACCTAATAATAAGCTGTGTGAACTACAAATTTGGGTCTTGTTTCGACTAAAAAACGCCTATAATTACCTTAAAATAGGAATTGTTTTTACATCGGAATTTTAAGGAAACAGCGAAGTCGGTGATTATCTAGTTGTTTGTTTTTATTGTACTATTTTCTTTTTAGGTGGTTTGATGGGCATAAGTAATCACGTAATCGTTACCCCATGACTTCAAAAAAAAGGCTGTTGAGACAGTGGAAAAAAAGTCGAAAATCGTTCATTCAAATCAGGACAGTGTCCACCAGCGGCTCGCGGAGACTGTTCGCAAGCACCTGATTCACTCTTTTCAGCGCCCGTTTTCAGCCCATACAAGCGCTGCATTTTCCGAAGTCGCCAAGACCCTCGAGGCTCAAAAGCGTCCGCTCATATTGGATTGTTGCTGCGGTACAGGCGAAAGCAGTCGAAAATTGGCAATAGCGCATCCCGATCACTGGGTTGTCGGTATAGACAAGTCTGCGCATCGGCTACAGAAAGAGCGTATGGAAGAGTTCCCCGCAAACCTCATTCTGTTGCGGGCAGATTTAAACGATTTTTACAGGCTGGCGGCAGCGGCAGAGTGGCGGCCAGTGCGGCACTATCTGCTTTATCCTAACCCGTGGCCAAAATCTGCACATATGGGGCGACGTTGGCACGGGTCACCGGTGTTCCCTGACATGCTTAGACTTGGAGGGCGACTGGAGTTGCGCTCAAACTGGAAGCTTTATCTGGAGGAATTTCAAATCGCCTTAAAGATTGCGGGGCATGACAGCGATCTGTTAGCCTTTTCACCCACCAGTTATTTGACTGCCTTTGAGAAGAAATATCACCTCAGCGGCCAGCCTTTGTGGCGACTGACCTGCGACTTGAAACCGCAGGTTTAGGCCCAAAGCCTGCGCGCAGACGGTATATATCACGGCGTTCTTCCAGGTTGATCTGGCTGTATTGTTTTCCATTGTAGTTCCAACATAGACGTTGGGTGTTGCACTTGGTTTTAGAATCTAGCTTCCTGAGTTTTGCTATATGCTAATAAATATAGGGCACCAATTTCTTTGTTGTTGCAGCATAGGTTTCAAACTCGGCGCCGTACCGTGTTTTTAAATACGCGTCTAGTCCTGGAATATGCATAAAAACAAACGAGAATAACATAAAGATTGGCAGAGCCAGTGTCCAAATATTATGTGTAAGGAGGCTCCAGCCAGTAAAGAGGACAACGTCGCCAAAGTAGTTGATATGCAGTGCATATTTAAATAGTCCGCCTGTATAACAATGCCCTTTACTGCTCGGTTTTTTCTTCCACCATTTACGTTGAATTTCTGAAAAACTATTTAGATATGAGCCACATAGCAAAAGCAATAAAGCTATACCATCTATCCAAGATATAAAGATTGGTTTGTCTCTAAAAACCGCGCCGCCAATCAGCAATAATCCTATATCAAATAATGCGATAAAGCTGATCAAACCAAAAACTTCTTTCCATTCTACCATTCGCGTAAGCAAGTAGAACAGAGTTATGCCGTGACGCAGCCAATAAAGAAGCGCACATCCGAACAAGAGCCGCGTCCGTAACGGATCGCTAAATGTCCAATTTTGTCCAAAGACACTTCCTAAATTGGGAAGACCATTAAAAAAAACGAGCCATATACAAACTAGTATAATGAGGGAATGCAGGCCCCAGAAGGTTCGTTTTTGGATGCTTGATCTGGCATGTAGGCGAACAACGCCGCCGCTAGCTTTTCCTGTTTTCATTATATGTCCGATACAGATGCTATGGTTTTGCGACCATCAAATAGATAATGATTAGGCTCAACACTGCTGCACTTGCGCCAATTGGTGCCGCAGACTTGAAACTTTTATAATACTGCCTTGAAGGGTGACTTTGATTACTTTTGCCGTTTTCTATGATCAATTTCTCCATACGGCTCTCGATTTTGTATCCGATAATGAATGCTAATAATAAGACTATTGTTAGTAAGATGGAAAACCAAAGCCATGTTTCTGTAAGTGGATGACTGGCAAAACTTGCAAGGAGAAAACCGCTTGCAGGAATAAGTAAAAATGAAGGTGCCATGATAAAATGGTTAATGAACATTACATTTCCTAAAGTAACAGACATTTTATCAGGGTCAGCCGAACGAAAAGCTTGTAGGTGCAACAGCCCATTACACAGCGTTGCACCGATCAGCATGCAAATGGAAAGTATGTGAATGATTTTCGCAATAACAAACCCGCTCATAAACTATACTCTGCTGTGGTTTCATGGGTTTATGTCAGCGCGGCTCTGGTCGCGAAAACAACAATAAACACACCAGTAATAATCATAAGGCCAGCCAGCAACAATGCTGGCTTTCCAAGTGGCTCGGAACTGCTTGCCCAGTCATTTGCTCTCGTGCGCGTAAGTGAGAGATAGGAAAGTATCAACAGGATAAATCCAAATAACACGCCTGCGATTTCCAAAACAAAGAGCAGAGGCGACATTGCATCATATGACACTGGAAAAATCTTGAATAAGTCTAATGCAAAAATGATCGCATAATTGAGCCCAACAAACCCTGCAGCTTGGTAAGCCCATTTATGGCCTCTGTGCATGAAATACACTGATGAAATAGCCAGTATTGTCAAAGCGACCAGATAAATATTAAAGCCAAGCACAATGCTCGGGAGAACATTCGAAAAGCTTCTGTTTTCAACTGGACCGCCCGGCACCATTGAAAACAGGATAATAATGGCAGCGAGCAATATGTAATGGGTCAGCTTCCTGTAATTTGCCATTTACCCTCACCTGTTGCCGTAGATAAATTAATATAGACCGTTTGGACTATATTAATTTATCTAGTCGACAAGGACTTGCCCTGTCAATATGTTTTCGTCTGATAGGTCGATAATAGTGAGATGAAATGCCCAAAATAATAGACCGAGATAAATATAGAAACGAGCTTGCTGAAAAGGCGGCTCCTTTATTCTCAAAATACGGTTATAATGGTCTTGGAATGCGAGCGATCGCAAAAGAAATTGGTTTGTCTAAGAGTGCGCTCTATCATTACTTTCCCACGAAGGAAGCATTCTTCCTAGCTTGCACTGATAGTGTTACGAACTTTGACAAAAACTTATCCGGGACACATCAATTCCCTGATAATGACGAACCTATTGAAGGGCGCCTTACAAAGTTGTTTGGCGTAATGACAGCAATGGATAATGAGTTTCCCAAAGAGCTTTCATTGATCGTGGACTATTTACGTGGACGGTCTAAAGCCGATGTAGCAAATGATCCATCTATGAATTTATCAAACAAAAGGTTTGAGGGCTTGATTGGCCAGTTCGTCGATAAACAAGATGTAAAACCAGTTTTATGCTTGCTTATGGGCACGCTGTTGATGCGATATTTCGACGGTGGAAAAACCGAACTCGCCGAAATAGAAACGTGGTTACAGAGCGTTATAAAGCATAGCACAAATACGGTTTCTCCTCCGTGAGGCCAATCTGGTTAATTAAAATTCCCTGCAGTATTAACTGGTGGGGTAGGTGCTTGAAAATATAGGACTATGAGGCGAGGGTTTTATTCTAAAATCTTATCGCAGCGCCTAACTTTGTTTGCCTTGTTTTGAAGCCTTCATAAACAGCGCGGGTTATTTGCAAGGGGATGAGCTATGTCTGGCGAAGGGTTCTTTGGAGTGGTGGCATGATAAAACCTTATATATCTGAATAGGGAATGGACCAAAACGGCAGCCGTTTGGTTTTGACTTTGGAAATTCAGATAGCTTTGTTCATTGGCCGATCCTTTATGCACGGGCAGAGCTTAAGCCAGCTATTGGGATCATTCAAAAGCATTGAATTTGAAATCGGAAGCACATTTCAAATTATTTCGATCACGGTCGAGAAATGCTATGAGGGGAACGGTACCTTCAGCGCTAACAGAATGGCTGGGTCAGGCCGATAAGGGAAGCGGAATACAACCGGCAGCCGGTGTGAGGGTTCCTGTTCGACACTGAAGGCCATTCCTTTTTAACCTGTTTTAGACGCCGGCATTTGACTAAGGTCAATTCGTGTAGGTTTTTTTGTTCTTGCAACGAAAACCGGACTTTTTAGACCAATATTTGAAAAAGGGCGCTATCATGATAACAAGATATGGCGTGAGCGAATGACCGTTGGCGGCTTGGGACAACACTATGGTGGCTATTAAAAAAAGAGCAGTCAACCCGGCACAGAAGGCTCTTCGGCGGGAACAGATTTTGGCGGCCGGGGCCGAACTGTTTGCCAGCCATCGTTATGAAGCCGTCAATATGGTTTTGCTTGCCGGGGCTGCTGGAATTACCAAGCCCGCGCTTTACCGATATTTCCGCAGCAAAGAGGCTTTGTTTCTGGCGCTTTTTCGGCAAGAGCTAGCCAAGCTTAGTCTCGGTTTTTCTTTGTTAGGCAGGCCTGAAAATCTGGGACCAGCAGTTGCTGCACAGTTTGCACGCCTTCCGCTTTATTGCCGTTTGTCTGCAATATTGCATACCGTCCTGGAACGGGACCTCACGTATGAAGAGGCCTTGGATTTTAAGTTGATTTTAAAAGCCGAGATTGGTGTGATTGGCGGTTTCCTTGCTGCGGCGATGGAAATTACAGATGAGGCCCTGTTGCTTGATAAAATGTTGCAAACACAGCAGGCCTTAATTGGCGTATGGCATATGACCCACCCTGTCGGCGCTGTGGCCGAAGTGCTAAAACGCCCTGATATGATCAATTTTTGCCAAGACTTTGAAGAAACTTTAGCCAAGCATCTAACAGCAATTCTGCGACCTTAAGAAAAAAATCAGCATTTACCCTTGTTCTGTTCAAATTTCGAATTACTTCGTATACGAAATAAAAACTGAAATTAGATATTGAAAGTCTAACAGTATGTCGAGGCCTCGCCTTTTTCATCTCTTGCACTTAAGCCACCGTGCTGTATTTCGAGCGGCGGACCGTGCGCTTTCTGCGCGTTACGGCGTTACGGCGGCGCAGCAAGGGGCACTGATGTTTTTGGCTGAAAACGAGGGCGCTTCGATGGGCGCTTTGGCTGACGCGGTTGGCCTAAAGGGGGCTGCCACTTCAGGACTGGTCGACCGAATGGAAAAAAAAGATCTTATATCGCGCCGCCGGGCATCAGAGGATGGGCGTTCTTTCGCACTTTTTCTCAATCCTGTAGGCCGTGAAATCGTTCAGGTAAGCCGGTCTCTCATACAGGAAAGCAATCATATACTTCTGGCGGGCTACAACGCCTCAGAACAAAAATTCCTCGCCGATTTTCTGGCGACAATCATAAAGCGAGCAGATGCGTTTCATCCAATTGATAACCAGCAGGAAATAAACCATGACTGATCATATTCTTACCGAAATCAAAGACCGAATTCTAACGATTACTTTCAATCGGCCAGAAAAGAAAAACGCGCTGACCCACGCCATGTACGGCGTGATCGCTGACGCGCTTGAAGACGCCGAGACAAACGATAATGTGCGGGTTGTCCTTTTTAAATCCAACGGCGATGCCTATACCGCCGGCAATGATCTGATGGATTTTCAGGCTGCGGGCGCCGCAGGTGATCGAAATGTAGACGAATTGCCTGTTGGCAGGGTGTTATGTGCCTTTGTCGCTGCGCAAAAGCCCTATGTGGCGGCTGTTAACGGTGTGGCTGTCGGTATTGGTCTGACTATGCTGCTGCACTGTGATCTGGTCTATATGGCAGAAGGAGCTGTTCTACAGGCGCCGTTTGTTGATCTGGCACTCGTGCCCGAGGCGGCGTCTTCGCTGTTATTGCCGCGCCTGATTGGCCATGTAAGGGCCGCAGAAATATTTATGCTGGGCAAAAAGGTCAGTGCGACAGAAGCGGTGCAGATGGGGCTGGCCAATGCGGTTTGTGCTCCGGACGATCTGCAAGGAATGGCAGCCAAAACGGCAGCCAAACTTGCGGCCAAAGCCCCGCGTTCGTTACAATTAACAAAGGGCCTGATGCGGTCGGGTGAAACAGCATTAACCGAACAAAAGGCGCTGGAGGGCAAGCATTTTGGTGAGCAATTGAAATCGGCGGAAGTGATGGAAGCTATCATGGCCTTCATGCAAAAGCGCCCACCAAACTTTGGGTAACGCCCGAATTTAGCGTAACATTCGGGCTTTGGCTAATATAACAAGGGTAGTTCAATTTTATTTGTATAGATTTTTCTTTATAAAAAGACTAGGGTGTCTTTTGAAAATTCGAAAGGCACCAGTATGCAAGAAAAGACGCAAAAATTTCCCAGTTACTGGAAAAGCCCAGAGGCCTGTTTAATCATCATGGCTGGTGCGGCCCCGTTTGCCTTTGCGATTTGGATGGCGCTGCTGAATAATTTTACTCACGAGGTCGCGGAATTTAGCGGACGTGAGATCGGAATTTTGCAAAGCTTACGGGAAATTCCCGGATTTTTGGCCTTCACGGCCATCTTTATTTTGCTGGCAATCCGAGAGCAGATTTTTGCGATATTGTCGCTCGCGCTTATGGGTGTAGGTGTTGCAATTACAGGGCTTTTCCCAACGGAATACGGCCTATATTTCACTACGGTGCTGATGTCAGTTGGTTTTCATTATTTTGAAACGGTGCAAATGTCATTGTCGTTGCAGTGGCTTCCGAAAAGCACAGCACCCACTGCGCTGGGAAAACAAATATCTGCCAAGTCGATGGCTTCAATTATGGCCTACGGCCTTCTGTGGATAACACTTGAATATTTTGGTTTTTCCTATGCTTGGCTTTATGCTGTGGGTGGCAGCATAACCGTGGCTATTGCAGTTTATTTATGGGTAGCTTTTCCAACCATTGAAGGACATGAAGGTCAGCATAAAAAAATCATCCTGCGAAAACGCTATTGGCTTTTTTACGCGCTGACTTTTATGGGAGGCGCACGCCGACAAATCTTTGTGGTTTTTGCCGGATTTTTGCTGGTGACCCAATTTGACTATTCGGCAGCGGAAATTAGCGGCCTCTATCTGATCAACCATTTGCTAACAAGTTGGCTGGCCCCTAAGCTTGGCGGCCTTATTAGTCGCTTTGGTGAACGTAAGGCATTGATCTTTGAATATGTAGGACTGATTGCTGTTTTTACAGGTTATGCGCTTACCCAGGATGCACGAGTGGCGGCAGGGCTGTATGTCATAGATCATTTATTTTTCTCTTTTGCGATCGCTCAAAAAAGTTATTTTCAAAAAATTGCCGCCCCCAAGGACATAGCTGCTACGGCAAGTGTTAGTTTCTCGATCAATCATATTGCTGCAGTGATTATCCCTTGGGTTTTTGGTGCATTTCTGTGGTCGCAGTCGCCGTCTTGGGTATTTTATGCAGGGGCTGTGATGGCGGTGATTTCACTGATCCTGTCGTTCAATGTGCCGCGCACACCAGTTGAGGGCAATGAAACGGTGTTCGGTAGGGTGGCGCGCGTTCAGCCTGCTGAATAAGCCCTATTAAGGGCTTGTCTGAAGCCCGGCATGCCGTTGCTCTTTTTTTGTGGTCTGTTATACCGGGAAAAATAATAACATGCGGGGCACCAGATGACATTGAGCAGGCCTGAACGGCAAATGATGTTTGTGGAAAGCTCGGGCTGGGCTGAAGCCGACTTGTTTCCTTTGCCGTTGGATGCTTCATTTCGCAGTTATATTCGTCTCACGTTGAACGGCGAAAGCCGGATGCTGATGGACGCGCCGCCGGGCAAAGAAAAACTTCCCGAATATTTGCGTATCAATGAACATCTTCGCGAGCTAGGGCTCCGTGTGCCTCGGGTCTATGCCCGCGATTTGGAACAAGGTTTTGCCCTTATTGAGGATTTTGGAGACGATACTTTTACGCGTTTGTTGGCGCGGGGCGACAACGAACAAGACTTGTATCTTAAAGCCGTAGACGTGCTTGTGCATATGCACTCTGCTGGTGGCCATGCCACTGAGATTGACGTGCCATCTTATGATATGGATGCGCTCTTGGCCGAAGTGGAATTGTTTCTAGATTGGTTTGTACCAGCGGCAAGGGGATGGGAGGCAACTGCTGCCGAAAAACACGCTTACAGGGAAGCTTGGCGGTCTGCCCTGGCTGGTATCTCAATGGATAGAAGCACGCTTGTGCTGCGCGATTACCATGTAGATAATCTCATGGTCGTACCAGATGGACCTAACGCCTCCAAATGCGGGCTTCTCGATTTTCAGGACGCATTGATCGGCGCGAGGGCCTATGATTTGGTCTCGCTGGTAGAAGATGCGCGCCGCGATGTTTCGCAGACTATCAAAGCCGCAGTTCTTAGCCGGTATTTTGACAAATGCGCAGATGTTGTTCCTGATAAAATGAAAGAGGATATGGCTCTTTTAGGCGCGCAGCGGCACGCAAAAGTTGCCGGCATTTTTCTAAGGCTAAGTCGCCGTGATCAAAAGGATGTCTATCTGGCGCATATGCCGCGTGTTCTTAGATTATTAGCGCAGGCGCTTGATCACCCAATGTTAGCAGAAGTTCGCAAAGTAACAGAAAGCCTGGTACCCGACTATAAAGTGGCCCGCTTTTAAAGTCGCTAACCGCAGGCCTCAGCAAAAAGTTGATCATAGGCATTGATCATTTCTGCAAGGCTGTATATTTTTTTTGCCTTATGTTGATTGAGAGCGCCGATTCTGTTTGCGACATCAGGTGTTTTTATTAATTCCAGCAAGCTTCTTTTCAGCGTCTCTGCATCTTTCCCGGTTACATAGGGCCTGTTCTGTTCTGCCACCATTGAGGCCACATCGCCCACATTTGTGCTGGCGATCGGTAGTCCGCATGCCATCGCCTCAATGACGGAAAGCGGCATTTGCTCGCTATCTGAGGACAGTGCGAAAATATCAAAAATTGGGTACAGATGCTCAGGATTGGGCAAATTTCCCGTGAAAATAACGTTATTTTTGCGACACACACGGTCGGCCAACATTGTTAAAGCTGCCCTGCCGACGCCGTCGCCAATAATCACCAATTGGCTGTCCGGATTCTGGTCCTCGACGGCGCTAAAAGCTTCGATCAACCGGCCAATATTTTTCTCTGGCCGCAGGCCAGCGACGGTGCCAATGATTTTCTTGTTGATATCTATGCCCAAGGATTTTGCCAAATCGGATTTTTCCGGGCAAATGAAACGATTTATATCAATGCCATTTGGGATGAAACGTAGTTTTGTGCGGTCAATGTGCCAATGGTTTTGAGCGTGCTTTTCAAGCACCATTGACGGCACAACGACGGCACGGCAGCCACGGTAAATTAGTCGCCTCAATCTGCGTCTGGCGGGTATTTCTGCCGCGACTTCATCGGATGTAAAACCATCCTGAATATGGATCATAGGGCATATGGGAAAAAATCTGTTGGCCATTGCCCATTCGATTGCTCCCCAATTGTAGGTAACAAGAAGATCTGGACGTTCGTTTTTGAGTATGCGGCGACAGGCGAAAGCAGCTTTCAGCGTATTGCCCTTTTTTATCAAAGAGGCACCGCCGCCGAGGGGAGCGAGGCCGTCGATCAATTTCAAAGCTTCATAATTGCCATCCATGGCATAGACACTGTGTTCGATAGCTGTTTTAGTCTGAGCCATATATTCCGCAAAGCGGCGCTGGGTACCACCAACCTCAAGCGACGAAAAAACATGCAGTATCTTTTTCGCGGCTTGGCTCATAAAACGTAACCCCAGTACTGATAATGTGGAATGAAGAGAGCCGCGTGCCCCCGACAAAAAGTTAAGGACGTGGAAGGCTTTATTGATTCAGACCTCTTTGTAAGGCGGTGCAAAAATATTACAAGGTTCATAACAAACCACATTAATGGGGTTTGATCCTAATGGCTCATGAAAATAGAGCAGTCGCTATGCGTGACCAAATGGCGCGTAACGCCGCCCAAAATCATCTCGCGCCAGCGGCTGTGAGAATAGGCGCCAATGACAATCATATCAGCCTTTATATCTTTTGCTGTGGTCAGTATTTGCTCGCCGATAGGCGCATCGCTCTTTGGCGCCGCAATCAATTCAGTTGAAACACCGTGATCAAGCAAATAGTCGGACAGGTTTTCAAGTGTAGGCCTGTCCGGATCGGGATCGCCGACTTGTAGAAGGGTTACTTTTTCAGCGCCCCATATCAGTGGCAGTGCGGCCCCGACAGCGCGGGCGCCCTCTGTTCGGCCATTCCATGCAACCAAAATATGCCTGCCTGGCACATCCGTGCATGTTTCGGGTATCATCAGCACAGGCCTGCCAGACCTGTAGATTAGGTCATGAAAAATATCCTGACTGTCAGACATTTCAATTTTTGGTTTGGTACATAGCGCAACATCGGCTGTTCGCGCGCGGCGACCCACATGGTCCTGTATCTGGCCTGCAACAACAGTCCAGCGAGCGTTTGCTCCGGTTTGCTGTTCGCCTGGACCGGCCATATGAATACCAGCCTGCGCTATTTGTTTGGTGAAGCTTTTTGCGGCAATTTTGGCCTGTGCAAGACCTTCAGTTTCAGCGGCGTCACAAAGGTTTTGGACCATTTCTGCGGTTAGGCCTTCGCCCATAAAGGGGATCGCCGAACGGGGATCGAGCCTAACAAATAGGCCCGTTAGCGTTGCTCTAAACTGGAAAGCCAGTAGCGCCGCAATATGGGTGAGATTATCATCTTTTATTTGGGCCGTGAGGGGTAATAGAATGGATTTCAATCTTTCCTCCTATTGATCAATGGGCAAGAGATGCCGTCAGAGCTAATATACTGAACATAGACTATTTAGCATCATACTGAAAGTTGTCTTTGACATGTATTCCAGTAGGACCCAATGTTTTGGTTCATCAAAGGTTCAGTGGCCGCATGAGAAAATGAAGTTTATGATCCGAGCTTTGCGAAATATATTGTTTCTAGTTTTAGCGTTGAGCCTGAGCACAGTCTTTTCGTTTGAAAACGGTGTGTCTGCGCGTGGCCGTGCCGCAGCATCACATGACGAGCATGATGACGCACTGGCGGCGATCAAGCGCGGTGAGATCATGTCTTTTTCGCAGATCAAGCGCGTAGTAGAAAGCCGACTGGGTGGACGAGTTGTGGATTTGAAACTGAGACGGACCAACCAAGGCTGGCAATATTTCCTGCGCGTTAGTCGTAAGGATGGCCGGGTCGTAGCCGCGGTGGTTGACGCAAAAACCGCCAGAATACTAAGCACAAGCTGATATTATGTGATGATGGGGAGCCTATACCATGCGCGTTTTGGTAGTTGAAGACGATGAAATTTTAGCCGAGCAAATTCAGGCCAGCCTTCTGGAGGCTGGATATTCGGTGGATATGGCAAATGACGGCGAAGATGGTCACTTTCTGGGTGATACCGAGCCCTATGATGCCGTGATTTTGGATTTTGGATTGCCTATATTAGACGGCAGCAGCGTTCTAAAGAAATGGCGGGCGGCGGGCAAAAAAATGCCGGTGCTGGTTCTTACCGCGCGCGATAGTTGGTCCGATAAAGTGGACGGGCTGGACGCGGGAGCTGATGATTATCTAACCAAGCCCTTTATCGTCGAGGAACTATTGGCGCGCTTGAGGGCTTTGATCCGCCGCGCGGCTGGTCAATCCAGCGCGCAGCTAGAGTGCGGACCAGTGCTGTTGGATACTCGTAACGGACGTGTAACGGTTTCTGGGCGCGCCGTAAAATTGACAGCGCAGGAATTTAAATTGCTGTCCTATATGATGCACCATACAGGCAAGGTAATTTCTCGCACCGAGCTTACTGAGCATATTTACGATCAAGATTTTGACCGGGATTCGAATACCATCGAGGTTTTTGTCAACCGCATTCGCAAAAAACTGGATAGTAACGTCATTCAAACTGTAAGGGGGCTTGGCTATAGGCTTGAGTGGGATGAGGGCGTTGCGTGAGAGCTGAACTCCGCCATTTTTTCGGTACATTAACCGGAAGGCTTCTCAAGTCTGCGGCGCTATGGTCGATTGCTGCGCTTGCTGTAGGCGGATTGGTATTGTCGCTGGTTTTCAGAAGTTATGTATTGAGTGATGTTGATAATCGCCTGAGCCTGTTGATTGACAGTATGGTAGGCGTTAGCGAAATATCGCCCGAGGGTGTGATACGATTCAGTCGGCCGCTTTCTGATCAGCGGTTTATGACGCCAGAATCGGGACAATATTGGCAGATCAATGAAGCGGGACAAGAACCGTTTCGGTCCCGGTCTCTTTGGGATTTTGAGCTGACACCCGACGTTAGCCACCGGTCATTTTCATTGAAATATTACGAAACTGACGGCCCCGACGGGCAGACACTGCGCATAGCCGAGCGCGACATTATCCTGCCGCAGTCAGATCGATTGTTCCATTTTCAGGTGGGCACAGATATGGCCGAGGTGACGGCAGCGATTGCCGAGTTTAACTGGCTGTTGGTCAGCGCCTTGGGTTTGATTATGGTGACGGTTACAACAGCATTGGTCCTGCAAGTTAGTTATGGGCTGCGCCCGCTGCGGAAGCTAGGCAGGAGCCTGATAGAGATAAGAACAGGCAAGGAAAACCGCATCAAAGGAGACTGGCCTCAGGACCTGCAGCCATTGGCGCAGGAGATTAACGCCTTGATCGAACAGAATGAAAAGCTGGTCGACCGCGCCCGCACCCATGTTGGGAATTTAGCGCATGCGTTGAAAACACCGCTGGCAGTTATTCAAAATGAGGTCGAAGGCCTGAGTGATAAAAGCGCCAAAAGAATATACAGCCAAAGCAAGTTGATCCACGAACATGTAGATCATCATTTGAAACGGGCCCGTATCGCTGGAGGCGGCACTGGTGCTGGCCTGCCGATCAAAGACCGGTTGCAGAAAATCATTAAAGCCGTAGCGGTAACGACCCACGAAAAAGATGTCGACTATCAGCTAGATTGCCCGGAAACCATAAAGTTTGACGGCGAGAAGGAAGATTTTGACGAAATACTGGGGAACCTCATTGATAACGCTGGCAAGTGGACGGAGGCAAAAGTAAAAATTACAGCGGCAATGGTAACGGAAAATTTAAGGCGGCCCTTCATGGAAATTCGAGTGGAAGACGACGGGCCGGGGGTTGGCAGCGAAGATATAGACACGCTGTTTGAACGGGGTCGGCGGCTTGATGAACGCGTGCCCGGTACCGGGCTGGGGTTGGCGATTGTCCGCGACATTGTGGAAATGTACGGTGGTCAGGCAATGCTTGAAAGTGTAAACCCCCACGGGCTGAGAGCCGTATTGCGACTGCCAGCTAAATAGCTAAATTTTTGTTTTAAATAAATAAAAAGCTTGCACCAATGTGAGCCATCCGCCCATGAGCGCGAGACCGCCAAGCGGTGTTACCCAGTGGTAATTCCCCAGGCTTCCAGGCCCCATAATGGCGCGCCAATAAAGGCTGCCCGAAAAACAGGCCATGCCAATGATGAAAAATATTGCAGCTCGGCCTACCCATCTTACGGTTGATTGGTGTGCAAATATGTGTGCACAAACTGCGCAAATTATGAGCATAGTTGTGTGAATAAAGTGAAAATGGCTCGCTTGTTGGTACAGGGACACGCTGTGGTTATCCATGGTAAAAACATGCGTGCCCATCGCCGCTAGGCCGGTTGCCAAAAAGCCGTTTATTCCGGCAATGATCATGAGCGTCGATGGTTTCATATAGGGTTTCTATTTTTAAGGCGATGTTACGGTCTGCACAGAAATGCTTGATCTCAATATTTATAACGTCCGCCCGGCAGTTGGCCAGAGCAAAGTCTACGGGAGCGAAAAATTTCGAACCCGAGCCAAGGCGGCAAAAGTCTGCGCCGAACCAAGTTCAAGCCGATACATGTTCAGGCCGAAGCTATAAATTCAGTCCGGCAGAAATTCGGTCCGTCACAAAGTTCGCGCCACTATAAGTTAGGCCGGCACAAGTTCCGAGAGGATCATATCGGCGCACTTTTCTGCGATCATTATCGTCGGTGCATTGGTATTGCCGCCGATAAGACGTGGCATGACAGAGGCATCAGCAACCCGCAATCCTTCAATCCCGATCACTTTCAGGCTTGGGTCAACAACGCTGTTTTTATTGTTGGCTGGGCCCATCGAGCAAGTCGCGACCGGGTGATAAATGGTTTCGGCTTCTGCGCGGATCAAGGCATCAATCGCGTCGTCGTCGTCCATGCCAATATCGTTCCAAGGGGACTTTTCCTCAGTGATATATTCCGCAAGGCCCGGTTGCCGGTATAAGCGCCGTACAAGTTTGGTGCCCTCGCGCAGCACACGCAGGTCTTCAGCCTGATCCAGATAACAGGGATTGATGCGCGCCGGTGCTAATGGATCATCCGATGCCAAGCTGATCGAGCCGCGGCTGTGCGGGCGCAGCTGGCAAACATGAATGCCCATGCCGTGTTCATGTGGGTCAACAAAGGCATGCGGTTCGTCGGCCATTGCCAGCATGATATGAAGCTGGATGTCAGGGCGTTCAAGCGCCTTATCTGTCTTAAGAAAAGCACCCACGGGCGTGACACAGTCCGACATAACACCGGGGCGTTTGAAAAACCATTTCGCCAATTCGATCATGCCTTTGTCAGGACGCTTATACCTGAGCATCGAAATTGGGTCTTTTAAATGTGCGCTAACCAGCATGTCGATATGGTCTTGCATATTCTTGCCCACACCCATCAATTCGTGGTTCACAGGCAGGCCAACGGCTTGGATGTCTACCGGGTCGCCAATGCCTGAAAGTTGCAGAATTTGTGGGCTGTTGATGGCACCGCCGCACAGTATAACTTCGCGTCCTGCATTCCATGTTTCAATCTTGCCACCACGGGTTATTTTTACGCCGGTTGCCTTTTTCCCGCGCATGCAAATGTGGCGTGCCTGGGCATCAGTCAATATTGTCAGGTTCTCGCGCCCTTCGGCGGCTTTCAAATAGGTGCGAGCCGTACTTTGGCGGCGGCCGCGTTTGATCGACTGGTCATACCAACCGGCGCCTTCCTGGTTCGCCCCGTTAAAGTCATCCGTGATCGGCAGGCCAAGCTCTTTTGCAGCCTGCAGAAAACCCTCATTCAGCGGCTGTTTGGACGTATGTTGTTCAACCAGCAAAGGTCCGTCTGTGCCGTGAAACTGGTCGGCTGGTCGGTTGCTGCCTTCGGACTTTTTAAAATAGGGTAAAACATCATCAAATGCCCAACCCGTACACCCCATCTGCGCCCATTCGTCATAGTCGCGTTGGTGGCCTCGCACATAAAGCATGGCGTTAATCGAGGATGATCCGCCCAATACCTTGCCGCGCGGCCAAAAGAGCTTCCGGTTGTTGAGGTTTTTTTGTTCTTCGGTCCAATAGTTCCAGTTCATCGGCCCCGGTTTAATGAGTTCGGGGATCATGGCAGGCATCGTTATTTTTACACTATTATCTTTGCCGCCAGCTTCCAGCAGTAAAACACTGATTTTACTGTTTTCGCTTAGTCTGCTCGCAATCGCACAGCCCGCAGATCCGGCACCAACGATGATATAATCAAAGGTTCTATCGCTCATTTCAGATTTTCACTTCCATAGGATCAAGGGCTTTCAACGTCACAGGTAAACCGTCAAGCGGTTTGATAAGGGGTACAATCTGAAACTTGGTTTCATAGCCTTCAGGCAGCACAATATCATAGTGAGGTAAAAGGTGGGTCATGATCACCTTGGCCTGCATATAGGCAAAATGAAGCCCCACACACATATGGGCACCGCCGCCAAAGGGTATCCAGGCATAACGGTGGCGATCATTGCCGCCGCCTTCCGGTGAAAACCGCATAGGGTCAAATTTTTCCGGCTCGTTCCAAAGATCGGTCGATCTGTGCGTGGCCACCGTGCCGATGCCAACGATGGTGCCTTTGGGGATGCGGTAGCCGCCAAATTCAACCTCGCGTACTGTTTGGCGCGGCATGGCGGGAACCGGGGGGTTCATGCGCAGTGCTTCTTTGAAGGCATAATCCGTTAGAACCAATTTGTTCAATAATTCGTAGGGCAGGCGACCATCATTGAGGCCAAGTTCGTTGATTTCAGCCCTGAGTTTGGCCTGCCAATCGCGGTTGCGACCCAGTTCATAAACCAATGTCGTGACCGAGCTGGTAATGGTGTCATGAGCCGCCATCCACAAGAAAATCATATGATCGATGATTTCCTGATTGGTGAATTTATTGCCTTCGTCGTCTTCCGCCTGGCAAAGTCGGGTGAAAATATCGGTACCCTGTTTTTCGCGGCGCTCCGGAATCAAAGTATCAAGAAACCCGACCATGAATTTGCGGCCCTGAATACCTTTTCTCATCAAGGTGCCGGGCAGCGGTACCCGCACAAGTCCCATCGAGGCAGAGACCATATCCGTGAGGGCTTTGTTGATTTTCTTACTGTCTGGGCCCGGCTCCAATCCCAGAAAAACAGTGGTTGCCATATCCAGCGATAGTTTTTTAATTGCCGGGTAAAAGTCAAATTTTCCCGTATCACCCCAGGCTTTTATCCGGAGGGGTATGTCGTCGTTCAGACGGTCCAGATATCCTTTCATCGGGCCGGTTTTAAAGGCCGCAGTCATAATATGACGGTGCGCCTTGTGCTCGTCAAAATCCAGCAGCATCAGGCCGCGCGGGAACAAGCGTCCAATATAAGGTGCCCAGCCCTTTTCGCTGGAGAAATTCCGGTCTTTGTCCAGTAGCACAAATTCATTGGCTTCTGCGCCCATCAGGCTGATATTATCCCGGAAGAAGGTATGGCTGCGATAGATTGGGCCGTATTTTTCCTTCATCCTTTTACCAAAGGCTTCAGTATCTTTGATCATCTCAAGCGTATTACCAATGATGGGCCAGCCCCGTTCGCCGGGGATGTCCATAATGTTGGCAGGCCTCTGCTTAATATCCTCTTGAAGTGTATTGGTCATCAGTCCCTCCGAATGCTATTTGGCTAGTGAATGACTATAGGTCGGGACAGGTGGCTGTCAAAAATTTATTGATAATCTTATCAATAAAGCCAAATCCACCGCCGCCTGGCGTCTCGATGATAATGGTATCGCCGATATTCAATTGCCTATTGTCGGAAGCTGCTAGCATATGTTTTTTGCCGCCGGATTCCACCATATAGGTTTGCCCCACGCGGCCGTCGCCGCCGTCGTTTAGCCCGGGAGGGCCGTTGGATCTGTGGCTTGATAATATGGCGACTTCCATCGGTTCCAAAAAACGGATCCTGCGCACCGCGCCGTTGCCGCCTTTATATTGTCCTTTTCCTCCGCTATTTTCCTTTACTGAAAATTCTTCCAACAATACTGGATAGCGCCATTCCAAAACTTCGGGATCGGTTAAGCGGCTATTCGTCATATGGGATTGGATACAGTCGGTACCATCAAAACCGGGGCCAGCGCCTGTGCCGCCGGCGATGGTTTCATAATATTGGTATTTTTCATTGCCAAATGTCAGATTATTCATGGTTCCCTGTGAAGCCGCTAGCGCGCCTACTGCCAGGAACAGTGCGTTGGTAACTGCCTGGCTGGTTTCCACATTGCCAGCAACTACAGCGGCAGGGGCTTGAGGGTTTAGAATGGAATTTTCGGGTACGATTAGTGTGATGGGCACCATGCAGCCTGCATTAAGCGGGATATCGCTCTGGGTTAATGTGCGAAAAACATAGAGAACGGCGGCCTTGGTAACGGCGAGCGGCGCATTGAAATTATTGTCCATTGCTGCGCTGGTACCAGTGAAATCCACCACTACGCAGCGCTTTTTTCTGTTGGCTGTGATGCTTACATTCACGGTGCCGCCGCAGTCCATCGGGTAGGTGAAAGCCCCGTTTTCCAATCGGGCAATCAGTGTGCGCACAGCCTCTTCGGCGTTATCTTGCACGTGCTTCATATAACCAGCGACCACTTCGGCACCGAAATTCCTGACCAGTCCAATCACTTGACTACTGCCCCGCGTATTGGCCGCCACTTGTGCTTTCAGGTCAGCGATATTTTGTTCCGGGCTGCGGGCGGGGTAAGGCCCGCTTGCCAAGGCTTCACGCAGCGCTGTTTCATTGAAGGCCTCCTCAGACACCAAATGAAAATCACCAAACCGGATACCTTCTTCATCGATGGTTTTGGAATGCGGCGGCATCGACCCAGGGCTGATGCCGCCAATATCCCCGTGGTGAGCCCGCGATGCCACATAAAAGGCTGGCTGATCGTCCCTATTCAGGAAAACAGGGGAAATAACAGTGATATCAGGCAGGTGGGTGCCGCCCGCATAGGGGTCATTTGTCATGAAAACATCCCCGCGCCGGATGGTTCCTGCGCGCGTTTTCAATATAGCCGTTACACTTTCGCCCATACTGCCCAGATGCACCGGCATATGGGGGGCGTTGGCAATCAATTGGCCTTGCTGGTCAAAAACCGCGCAGGAAAAATCGAGCCGTTCTTTAACATTAACCGAGCGCGCAGTTTTCGCCAGCACGCCGCCCATTTCTTCGGCAACCGACATAAAGAGATTATTGAATATCTCCAGCATAATCGGATCGGGTTTATCGCTGACTTTGTAGGCACGGGCGACGGTTTTGCTCTGTTTAATGTCAAGTGTATCACCCGGTCGCAGATGCGCTATCCAGCCCGCTTCGATGATTGTGGTGCCACCGTTTTCAAGGATCACGGCGGGGCCTTCAATCGCATGACCGGGCTTGAGGTCAGATTTATCATAAACGGGCGCGGAATGGGCCTCGCCGTCTGCAAATATCTTCTGAAATTCTACCGGTTCGGTGCTGATACCCTCCGCCCTGAGGTTCCCTATGTTACCAGTGCTGCCGCCGGTAACCTCAACTTCGATAGATTGTACTATGATGGCTGCGCTGGGGTCAGTGAAACCAAAATTCTGTTGATGCGTGGCTGTAAAGCTTGCCACCATCGCTGCGCTGTCGCCGTAGATAATAGCCAGGGTGGTATCGCTGCCATGGTATTTGGTGTGGGCAATTACTTTGATCGATTGTTGGCCTGTGGGGATGCCCTGTGCGACCAATTCTGTCTGTGTGCTTTTGCGCAGGTTGGTGATGGCATTCATCAAGGTGGGTGTGTCGTCCAGCGCACATTCTACGGCCTGATCCTTGATCACGCTTTGCGCGGCAAGGCCTATGCCCAACGCTGACAAGACGCCGGAGAATGGCGGTATGATCACACGCTCAATGCCTAAAGCTTCGGCTACAAGGCAGGCGTGCTGTCCACCAGCACCGCCAAACGAAAGCAGCGCGTGTTTTTTGATGTTATGTCCACGTTCTACGGATACGCGCTTGATGGCGCGTGCCATATGTTCAATGGCAACCGCGATAAAGCCTTCTGCGATGGCCTCTAGCGATGGCCGGGTTCCGGTTTTGGCTTCGACTGCCTGTGCGATCAGCGTCGCGCTATATTTGGATGCAGTGGCATCAAGCGGCTGGTCGCCGTTTGGTCCAAAAACGTGCGGGAACAAGTGAGGCTGTAATTTACCCAAAAGCACGTTGCAGTCGGTTACCGTAAGCGGACCACCGCGCCCATAACAGGCGGGCCCCGGATCAGCCCCAGCAGAGGCGGGGCCTACAAGGTAACGCCCTTGCGAAAAGCTGCAAATAGAACCACCGCCTGCGGCAACAGTATGGATATCCATCATCGGTACTGTCATGCGGACGCCAGCGATCACAGTATCCAAAACACGCTCATATTGGCCCGCATAGCGGCTGACATCAGTTGACGTGCCGCCCATATCAAAGCCGATTATCTGTTCGGCACCTGCGCGCTTGGCGGCCTCTGCCGCCCCCACGATACCGCCTGCCGGGCCTGATAGAACGGCGTCTTTACCCTGAAACATCTGGGCGTTGGCAAGCCCACCGTTTGATTGCATGAAATACAGCGGTGTGGCCCCGACTGCACTGCGAACCTCATCCACATAGCGCCGCAAAATAGGGGAAAGATAGGCATCTGCCACCGTGGTATCGCCGCGTGCTATAAATTTCATCAGCGGGCTGACGATATGGCTCACGGATATCTGGCTGAAGCCAATTTTCCGGGCAATTTCCGCGAGCGCTTTTTCGTGGGTCTGATAACGGTAGCCGTGCATTAATGTGATGGCACAGCAGCGCAGGCCTTGCGCAAAAGCAGCTTGCATTTGTTGCCGTGCGTTAGTGGTATCTAGCGGTGTATCAATAGTGCCGTCTGCGCGCACGCGCTCAATGATTTCGATCACGCTGTTATACAGAGGTTTGGGCCGTGTGGGTTTTAATGCAAAAAGGTCATCCCGCTGTTGCTGGCCGATTAAAAGCGCGTCTTTAAAGCCTTTGCTGACAATCAGCAACGTCGGCTCGCCTGCCCGTTCCAACAACGCATTGGTGGCCACTGTTGTGCCCATTTTGATCGCCTCAACGGTATCAGCAGGGAAGGGCGCGCCTTCAGCCACCGCCATGATATCGCGTATGGCAAAAACAGCAGCATCCGGGTAACGCTCAGAATGCGAAGATAGATATTTATGGCTGGAAAGTGTGCCGTCCGGACGGCGCGCAACAACATCGGTGAAAGTGCCGCCCCGATCGATCCAAAACTGCCATTTTTGCGCTGAAGACATAAAACCTGAAACTCGTCCAAGAGGGCCATGTGAGGGTGCGACTATCTCAGCAGCCTGCGTTTGAGGCAAGCCTGATTAATCAGTTATGCTTTCCCTCGGTTTTTGCAGGGTACTCATTAGGGTGCGTAGGTGTTCGCTGACAATAGGGTCAATAAGCACTTTACAATTTAATGGAAGTAATTAAATTTGCTTCAACCATAGCCAATAAGGAGACCGCCTGTGCCCCATGGAACCCATACCCCGAAAATCGCCATCATTGGCGCGGGTATTTCGGGCATGTGCATGGCGATTAAACTGAAAGAAGCCGGGCTAACATCCTTCACGCTTTATGAAAAGGCGGACAATGTCGGCGGCACATGGCGGGACAATACCTATCCGGGCGTAGCGTGTGATGTCCCGTCGCATCTGTATAGTTATTCGTTTGAGCCCAAGCTTGACTGGTCAAAGGCCTTTTCACCGGGCGGCGAAATTTTGGGGTACTGCGAAGACGTTGCGAAAAAATATGCGCTGTTGGATCACACCGAATTTGGCTGCGAGCTGATCGCTTCGGTTTACCGCGACGGCGGCTGGGATATTGAGTTCGCGGGCGGACGCAAAGAGCGCGCAGATTTTCTGGTAAGCTGTATCGGCGGTTTGCATGTGCCGCGCTTTCCTGATTTGGAAGGTCAAGATAATTTCAAAGGCGCAAGTTTTCATTCGGCCCAGTGGGACCACAGCGTTGATTTGGCAGGCAAACGGGTTGCCATTGTGGGCTCGGCGGCCAGCGCGCTCCAGATCGTGCCCATGATTGTGGACAAGGTCGCATCACTGGATATGTATCAGCGTACTGCTAATTGGGTTATGCCGCGCATTGATGCTGTGTACAGCGAAACCCGAAAAAGCCTTTTTAAGCGCATGCCATTGTTGGCAAAGCTGCACCGACTGATGATTTATATCGCCTATGAAAGCCGGATTGGTCTGTTTCGTGGCTCCAAATTACTCAGTAACCGCGCTAGCGAGATGGCGCGCAAGCATTTGGAAAGGCAGGTCAAAGACCCGGTTCTGCGGGCAAAATTGACGCCGGATTATCCTGTTGGCTGTAAGCGCATTCTCGCATCAGACAGTTTTTTTCCGGCCCTGCAGCGCGACCATGTTTCGGTTATTACTGACAGCATCAGCAAGATCACACCGGAGGGCATCATGGCCACCGACGGTACTATCAGGCCCGCTGATGTGATTGTCTATGCCACAGGTTTCAAGCCTTTCACTATGCTCGACGGCCAGGAAATCACGGGCAGAGAAGGGCGCACAATGCGGGATTACCTGAAGGACGGTATCCGTGCCCATCGCACGATTATGGTGCCGGGTTTCCCCAATTATTTTATGCTGATGGGGCCAAATAGTGGTTTGGGGCATAATTCAATCATCCTGATCATTGAGGCACAGACAAAATATATCATCAAATGCATTCAGGAAACCATCAAACGTGGTGCCGCCGTTATTGATCCGATCGAGGAGGTGAGCGAAGCCTTTAACGCTGATCTGCAGGAGCAATTGAAAGATACGGTATGGCATGGCCACTGCCAAAGTTGGTATCAGGATGAAAATGGGCGTATTTTCACGCTTTGGCCCAAGGGCACGATCAACTTTAAACGCAGCCTGAAAAAGCTTGATGTAACTGAATATCAGTTCAATGCGTAGGTGACCGGTCGCAGCCTTGCTGCCGGTAAATCCACCAGCCTATCCATCCCACGCTGCTAATAAGCCCGTGCTACCCAGCCGAGCTGTCAATCAGCAGGCGCTGCATTTCGCGGACTTGGCAGGCAATCCCAACCTAATTTATATCAAGGCGATTTTGGCCGCTACAGTGCCTTGCAGCGTATGCTGCTGTCCTATGGATTGGCTAATTTTGCGCTCATCGCTTGGTAGCGCGTGCGCATATCGGCTTGCATGCCAGCGCAAAAGCGCTGCTTGCCAAAATCGGTTAACAAGGCATCAAAAAGCCCGCGCCGACGGCCAATTTCATACATCAGTACCGTGGTAGCAACATCGCCGATCAGCTCCATGCGTTCGTCAACTGATTGTTTCTGTGCCAGCCGGGCAAGCCTTGGCCCGATGGTTGAATTGCCTGCCATCATCGCAATTTTGAAACTGCTATCAGCGGCAATTTGATTGAGCTGTTTTTTGTCCATTTCTTGATCTTCACAGATCTGATGGAATGCCATTACTTGTGATGCATCTTCTAATAGCTGCAGCTCTTCTTTTCCCCGAGTTTCCTTAATATATTCCAGATGCGCGGTGGCAAGTGAACGAGTCATTTGTGCTCTGCGCAGCATGTAATCCATAGATTTTAAAATCTGCTCGCGTTCCGCTGCGGAGGGCTCTCTGTTACTGCTTTGCGTTTCGTCTTGGGTGTTAGCTTGGGGCACGCTTGCCTCTTGCGCGTGCGCCGACACAGCCAACAAGGCGCTGGTAGAAAGCGCAACGATGAGCATGGTGGATTTCAGAAAATTTGGTTTCATAAGGAGCCTGGATTTGATTCTTGGGTTCTTATTGTTTACCACCCTTTTTAAACGTGGGTAGCCCTGTTTTTTACCGAGGCAGCTAAGCGTAGTCCATAAAGGAGGTGCCAGTGCCTGAAATATATGTCGACGGGGACGCGTGCCCTGTCAAGGACGAGATACTAAAAGTCGCTTACCGGCATAATTTAACTGTGCATTTGGTGAGCAACCAGTGGCTGCGCATTCCAGTAGGCCCAAATGTCAATAAAGTTGTAGTTAGCGATGGCTTTGACGCAGCGGATGATTGGATCGCTGAGCGAACCAGCGCCCACGATATTTGCATAACGGGCGATATCCAATTGGCGGGCCGTTGTTTGGAGAAGGGGTCAATTGTTTTGGGGGCCACGGGCAAAGCTTTCACTTCGGCCAACATAGGCATGGCGCTGGCAATGCGGGAATTGAAATCCCAGCTCCGCGATATGGGCGAAGACCGAGGTTTTAATGCCAAATTTACCAGCAAAGACCGATCAAGTTTTTTGAACGCGCTTGAGGCCAGCGTGCAGAAAACGTTGCGCGAGGCAAAATAGTGATTGCCCCGCGCGGGCTCCCTTGCCCTATACTTTTATATCGATCTTAACGCCCTTGCCACCGCCAGCACCGTCTGCTGAACCGATTTTGACTTTGCTTGTGGGAGCAGAGTCTAAATCCAGCTTCACCTTCGAAGCCCCATCGCTTGATTGTTTTGCGTAGTTGCCCGGCTGAAAATGTAAATTTGCACCGGAAGAAACGCTACTGACCATGGAAGACCTCACTGCTTGGAAGGGTTAATTAAACACTATGAAAGAGTTATACGCGAGTCTTTGCCATATAGGAATTGTTGTCTAAAATTTTAGGCAAGTTTGATGCACTGAAGCTCTTTCAAGTTTTCCATACACTTAGATAACTTTCAAGGAGATTTGGGTGTGGGCGACGGCAGAACATTTTTATCTTTTTTCGTCTTTTGGTGAACGAAATTAGGCACTTAGAAAAAAGCGGCCATCAAAACAAGACGCCCGCTTTATGTTTTTTCGGTGTTGTTGTTAAAATAGGGCCGCAGCGAGCATGCCCATGCCGATAACGCCGGCAAACCACATCACAGGCCGAATTTTATCAATGCCCATCAGGTAAATTGGCGCGTGCAACAGCCGTGCATAAAAGAATATCTGTGCCCCAAGCGCTGTATTTTCTGTAGAGACACCGGCCGCATGCGCGGTAAGAACAAGGGCCGCAAACAGGATCATATTTTCCTGCATGTTTTTACTAAGGCGTGTGGCGCGCTTGTTGAAAGTAGGCGGTTCCGGCAGATCATCGCGTGGTCCGGCTTGTGCGGCGGCACCATTTCTGTGGATCGCCTCTGCCGCCGGTATCAGGATCAATATGAATGTTAAAAGTGTGCTCCAGAAGAGCATGGTTAGCTCAATCGTCATCGGGTATCTCCCTTTCCCCTTTAGTATAGCCGCAGGCTGCGGCATTTACGGCCTTCCCTAAAGGCCGCTCAGTCTTGGTTCCAAAACTTGAGCCCTGTCTCAATTGGCAGGCAGCCAATTGGCGAGGAAGGCGACACTGTTGCCCCCCATAACTTTGTGAATATCGGCTTCTGTAACACCCAAATTAACAAGCGCCTGTGTTATTTGCGGCAAGGCGTCTGAGCTGATTGCCTCGACACTGCCATCCCAATCCGAGCCCAGCGCGATATGATCAGCGCCCACCAATTCAATACCATATTGTATGGCACCTGCTATGCCTGTTGGTGTGGGATCACACACTGCGCTTTCCCACATGCCAATAGCAATTAAACCGCCTTTGGCAGCGATGGCCTTCATCAGGTCATCGTTAAAATTGCGCGCCGTATTGCAGTGGCCCTTGAGGCCCGTATGCGAAACCACAACCGGGCGCTTGGTAAGTGCCAGGACATCCCACGCCATTTTCTCCGAAGCATGGGCCAAATCAATGATCATTTCCAGTTCATCAAGGCGTTTGATCACATCGCGACCAAAATCGGTAAGCCCGGCTTTTGACAGACCGTGCAGCGATCCGCCGAGCTCATTATCGAAAAAATGGGTTAAACCTACCATGCGAAAGCCCGCGCTATACATGCGGTCCAGATTCTCTAATTTACCTTCCAGTGGATGCGCGCCTTCAGTGCCCAGCAGCACGGCAAACGTATCGCTGTCATCCGCTGTGTGGGCTGTGAGGTCCGCTTTGGACTTGATCCAGCGCATGCTGCCTTTTGATCGGGCAACGATATCATCCAACCGTTCGGCTTGATAAAGCGCGCGTTCCAAAAGGCTGGTCCATGTACGCACGGGCCAGCCCTGTGCGATGGCTAACAAGGTGATATTATCGCCTTTATCGTCGTTCGAATCGATATTCAGGCCGGGTGGTGCTTTGGTTACGGTGGTCAGCATTTGAAAATTGCTGCCGCCTTCCCTTAGGCGCGGCAGATCAACCATACCGTAATCAGAGCGCGCCAGAAAATCTCGGTCCCATAACAAAGTATCGGCGTGCCAATCCATAATGGTGAGGCCGTCGTGTAGTTTTCGGGTTTCGGCAGAAATAACAAGCGGCGTATAAGCGAATTTCTTGTTCAGCGACTTATCGACCATAGGCGGGGTAATGATGCGAAAAGCCGCATAGCTGATGACCAGAATGGCCGCCACAATGATTATGATTTTTTTTGCACGTTTCGACATGATATCCCCCGATAGATACGATCCCCATCGCCTTTCAATGTAATTATAGGGCGGGGCGCACCGCTTACAAGTGCGAAGGCGAGGGAGGTGCCATTCGGGCAGGGCCGAAATATTGAATGCGTATCAAAAAAAATAGCGGGAAGCGCCTTGGGGGCTTCACTTCCCGCTTAAGGTCAACGCAGTTTGGTAAGTTTGACGGTATCGTGTGGTTGAATTGTTTAAATGCCGCCTGGGCCTTCGCTAGCTGTTTTGTCTTTGGCCTTGTTTTCGGCCTTGGTTTTTTTCATCATTTTACTGCCTGTTGAGCCAGCCGTTGCCGTTCGAACGCATATTCCTGTGCGAGTTCAATTTTGTTAGGGCCGATTTCTTTGATGCGCTCCAGAATATCTGCCTTTTCTTTAACATTCGCTGTCAGTAAACCTTTTTCTAGTCTGGCTAACTCATCGTTGAGCGCTCGCATTTCAAGCGTAAATTTTTGTTCCATTTCAAGCGTAAATTCTTGTTCCATTTCAAACGCAAAGCCGTGTTCTATTTTTAGCGCAAGCTCCTGGTCTATTTCAACGTTAGGCAGGCTGAAGCTGCCTGTATCTGTGTCTAAACCGAATGCATCAGATTTGCTGGCTTGTTGCATCAGAAGCTGGGCATTTTGCATGGCGTTTTGTATAGCTTCGCTGTCAACCGCACTGATTTCCAGCGCGATTGAAGCTTTTTCCTGTTCCAATTGTTTGGCTAAATCTTTTTTAGTTTGGCGCAGTTGCTTAATAACGCGGGACAGTTCCAGTTTCATGCCCTTGTCAGCCCGGCTTATATCCCGTTGCAGGCGGCTTATTTCTCGATCGATTTCACGTTTGGCCTCGGAAAACTCGCGGCTAATTTCGCGCATCATTTCCGATTTTTCGCGCATAAGCTCGGCTTTTTCCCGCACTTGCTCGCGCTGCATATCAAGCTGTGACCGTTTTACATCTTGTTCGGCACGGAGTTGATCGCGCAGTGCACGCGCCTCGTCTCGTCGGGCTCTGGCGTCTGCACGCTCGGCGCTGAAAAACTCCCGGTGATGCTCACTATCGGTCGTTTCATCTTTTTCAATGTAGACGCTGCCGCTGAAGTGCTGATCTATGTTTTTTACGGCTTCATCAAGAGCTGCTCCAATTTTCTTGTTACCCTTTGGGATTTCCCCGCGCATATGGGCCAGCGCCCGTGATTTTTCAAAGTTGCTATCAATGTCTGCAGCAATCTTGATAGCGGCCAGCCAGTTCTTTTCATTCAACTTGGCTTTGCCAATTAACGCACTGAGCATCAAGCGTGTTTCAAAATCGCTATCCATGGTGCCCGTGGCGGCCAGAACTTTGCTTACCGCTTTGTCCGACTTGCCAAACTGACTGGAAAAACTTGTCAGTATCATGCGTTTTTCGAAGTCGCTGTCCATGTTGTGGATAGCCATATCGAAGATTTTTTCGACATTTTTGTTGCTGAGTTTTGCGTCGGTGAGTGTGCTGGTCAATAATAGTCTAAGTTCAAAATCGCTATCCATATCTTCGGCTATTTCAATGACAACATCAGTGGTTTTGTCATTGAGCTTCAGCTCAGACACATAATAGGAAACCAACAAGCGTTTTTCAAAGTCACTATTGAAACCTTTAGCGACAGCGAGGACTTTGGGCAGAATTTTATCACTCACTTTTTCGTCTGTTAGCAAGACCGACAGCGTAAGGCGCTTTTCAAAATCACTCTCAAATGTGGCTGTGATTTTGACGACTTGAAGGATCTCTTTGGCCTTTAGGTTGGTTTTATCCATTAAAAACGTGAGATAAATGCGGCGAATATAATCGCTTTCAAAGCGACCCACTTCTTTTAATACACCTTTGACTTTGTCCTTTTTGAGGATACGGGCAACACGTTCTTCTGCGCCAAATCCACTATTGATCAGCATGCGGATTGCACTTTTCAGCCATGCCTTGCCGTCAGCATCAAGTTCATGTTTTTTGCCATCTTTCCAATAGACACTCGTCTGCTTTTTGTCGTCCATTTCAAACTTGATAGAGCGCTTGATGCCATCCTCTATGGAATTGAGACGCAAGTACCCATCAGCATCTTCTGCGATAATGAAATCATCGGCATCATTGATGCTGAAGTTGCCCTGCCAGGTTGCAGAGACTGAGCGATCATCATCGTACCATTGGATGCTGCCGCTATTGTTGTCGTCATTTTCGATGAAATGACGGTTGTGTGGGTGCATTGCCGCGCTGGCGGCATGGGGTGCAAGAGCAGCCGAGGGGCTCAAAGGTGACATAGGTGACATAGGTGACATAGGTGACATAGGTGAGCTAGAGGAACTGGAAGAACTAGACGAGCTAGACGACTTAGAAGAACTAAATGACACAGGAGTTCGCGGAGCAACAGGCACGGCTGCTGGCGCATGAAACTCGTTTTCCATCGGATTTTCGGCATTCATCGCGCCTGCGAACTCTATGCTTGGTAAACCTAGGCTGAGGCCAATGACGCCCAAGCTGAGCGTCGTTTTTGCGGTAAGGCCCGCATTTTTAAAAGGTTGGGATTGCGCATTGATTAAGCGCTCTACCCGTTGTTTGAGAATGGACTTGTTTCCGGCCATTGCTAATCCCCATTGTATCTGTCGTGTTTCATTTATTTTTGTGGCGCAGGTAAAAAGTGCGTTCGCAACGGCCCGGCTGTCGGCGGCTTGATGAGCCGCCCATTCGTCGGCTGCAAGTTCTGCGATATCTGTCAGCCGCCGACGCGCCAATATAAAGAGCGGCTGAAAGAAGAAGATTCTGGAAAGCAATTGCAGGGCCATCAGCATAATCGGATCACGGCGAACCATATGGCCCAATTCGTGTGCAAGCAGGCTTTTGAATTCGGTATCGGGCATGGCCTCAAATGCCCAGTTTGGCAAACAAATCTCTCGACGCGGCAGGCAAACCGGGCTTTGGATATTGTTTGACCGACTAAGGTAGGGCACATGTTTGATATCAGCCTTGGCGCATACCGCGCGCAGGGTCTGGTTGGCGGGGTCTTCTGCGTGAACCCGGCTGCGGCTGCCAAGATTTTTCACCGCGCTACGGTAGCTTAACATCAGAACGCTAACGGCCAGCGAGGCAAGTGCTAACCATCCCAACACAGCCAAGTCTTTTGTACGAAGGTCCGCCGCCGAAAACCAGATACGGTTTTTTATAGGTGTCTCGCTGTCGCCCTCGGTTATATCGATTGGGGCAGTGTCTGTTTCAGCGGCGGTATTGGTCGTTCCGGTAACTTGGTTCGCAAGCGGGCTTTCGGGCATTTCAAATGCGAAAGCTTTTTGCTTGGCCTTTTCCAGTTTTTTTGCGAGATCACTATTTTGCAAGAGCTTGTCATCTGCGGGAAAAGAAAAATCCGGTGTTGTGGAAGAGGAATTTGGCAAAATACGCGTGATCTGATCTGTTGGGGCGGCATCAGTCGTCGGATTTCCCCCTGTGGCCACGCCAAAATCGGCTGATGACGCGTCTTTGAAAACCGTATTCGTGGATTGCTGGACGCCGCCGAAAGGTCGATGTTGGTTTATGTCTTCAATAAGCGCCGCAGCGGGCGAGCTTTCGATCACTACAGTAGATGACATAAAATTCGCTACTGGTAACAGCGCTAAAAAAGAACCCGCGATAGCGGCTTTCCAGGCAAGCTCGGCCAAATCCGGCGTGTTGATGAGCTTGATTTTCTCCATTACCCAAACGGCGCTGAGCAACAGGCTGCTGGCAATCATAAATTTGATAAGCAGAGAAACAAAGGGAATATCCAGAAATAGATCAAACATCAGTCTTGCCCTTTCTGAAGGATGGCTTTTATCTCGCCAAGTTCAATTTCATCAATATCACCTTCACGCACCAAATGGGCGAGCAAGGCCTTGCTGTCACCCTTAAACAGCGTGGAAACCAACGAGGAGACCATGGACCGTTTCACATCACCGTCACTTATAAGCGCCGAATAAATACGCTCGCGACCTTGCAGTCCAGATGTCAGCACGTTGCGCTTCTCAAGGCGTGATAAAATCGTGCCAATGGTGGTGTGGGCAAGTCCCAGTCCGGAAAGATGTTGCTGGACATCCCTTGCTGATCCACCGCCCAAAGCCCAAAGCGCTTGAACTACCTGATATTGCTGGTCACTAAGTTTGATATTCGCGGTCATTGAATTTACTTTCTACTACATTTGTAGGAGATAGATACTACAGCTGTAGTAGCTTGGCAACTGCTTTTTTGGTCTTTATGAAAAATTAGTGAATAGGCCTTAGATTTAGAGGTGGATGTTTGTGCAGAGGTCTTTGTGCCTGACATGGTGGGCTAACGGTCGGCTAAACACTATAATTTGTTACCTAAATGCATCAGTTTGATCGGGCTAGAGGCTTGCAAACAGCAGTGAAATCAATAGTGTATGGCGTGGGGTGGAGACTTGGTTGAAAGTGGGGTTTCTGTGACACTTGATATTGCTACACTTTCCTTTGTTGTGACCCTGGTGATGTTGGTGGCATCTATTTCGCTGATCGTGCATTGGCTGGCCAATATTTCGATAGGCGGACTTGGCGAGGTTTCTCGTGGCGTGGTAGCGCTTTCCTTTGGGAATTGTGTTCTTTTTGCCAACCCGTTGGACGGCGGGACCTCTGTTGCCTTATTCGGAGAAACATTGATATTGATTGGCTATATGTGGGTATGGCTCGGTATTTCGGATTTTTGGGAAGTCCGACAACCGCGAATTGTCCTGCTTGCCAGTAGCCTGGTGTTGCTCGCTGTCTCGTTACTGGTCTATAAAACGGTTACCGGCGATGATATAATCGGCAGGTCGACGACACTTGCCTTATTTATTTCAGCCTTATCAGTAGGTATTGTGCTCACATTGGTGCACGCTCTTGGCGGGCAGGCTGGTTTTTATAAGGGTATTGTCAGGCGAACGACTGTTGGCGTTGGTGTTGCGGCTGGCCTATTTGTTATCCATGCGCTTTACGGCCTGTATCAGGCCTTAGTGCTGAACGATATTATGGTCGGGATGATAGGGCCAAGTATACCTCTGTATGCCGTTACGCACTTGGAAGCCTTGGTATTTGTGATGATATTGGTGATGGCGATCATCATCATGACCGCCGAGCGCCTGCAGGCGGAACTTAAAATACAGGAAATGATGGATCCCTTGACCCGGGCGCTTAACCGTCGGGCTTTTCTTGAAGTCATGAAGGCAGTTCTGGCGCGAGCGCGGCGATTGGCAGAGCCTGTTTCGCTGTTGATGGTTGATATCGATCGGTTTAAGCGTATCAATCTAAAACATGGCAGAGCCATAGGCGATAAAGCTCTGGCCGAGTTTGTTGACCTTGTCATGGAGGGCCGCAGAAACCAGGATGTATTCTGCCGTTTTGGCGGCGAGGAATTCGTATTGATGTTGCCGGGAACGCCGGAAGAGGGCGTTGATCTTGTCGCCGCGCGAGTGAAGGCCAGGATCGAAAATATGGCACTAATGCCGAACGGCGTACCAATAAAACTAACCGTTAGCATGGGGGTTGTAACAGCCCGAGGCGATGATCTGGATGCGGACGGCATGCTGGATGTGGTGGATCGCCGTACCCTCAGGGCGCAAAAACTAAGATTTGAAAAAATCGAAAGCGCAGGTTAGCGAAAATATTCTATATTTGAGAATGGTGGTCAAACCCACCACCCCAAATATAGAAACTGCATCCTAGTGCGGTGTTTTGGCCCAGTCCCCGCTTTCGGTCAAACCTTATAGTCTTTCAACTTCCATGCAGCCAATCGAATAGCTGGCGCCAAAAGAGCAGATCATGCCCAGATCACCGGGCTTGAAATCATCTTTATGCATATGAAAAGCTAACAAGCAGCCTGCGCCCGCAGTATTGGCATATTCATCGAGGATGATCGGAGCATCCTGCTGGTTTGGCTCCCGCCCCAGCAGTTTTCTGGTTGCAAAGATATTCATGTTTATATTGGCTTGGTGAAGCCAAAAACGCTTGAAATCTTCTACCACCCTGCCTGTTGCGGTCATATGTTCGCGCACCAATTCAATGACTATAGGCAAAAGTTCACGAAAAACCGTGCGGCCATGCTGGATAAAGCGTTGGCTGGCATCACCAATTTTTTCCCGCTCAATCAGTGTTCTGCTGCCAAACCCAGCTTGGATGTTAGTTGAAAATTCGGTTTTCAGCTTGCGGCTGTTGATGCGGAACTGAGCTTTGGAATTGCTTTCCCCTTCGCGTTCCAGAACCATAGCGACAGCGGCATCGCCGAAAATAAAGTGCCCGTCACGTTCTTCGTAATTCATCAGCGGCGATAAATATTCTGCCGTTACAACCAATGCTTTTGTCGCCATGCCCGAGCTCAGCGCATCCATCGCTGTAGATATGCCAAATGTGGCACTGGAGCAGGCCATAGACATATCAAAAGCGAACCCTTTGGCTCCAAGCAAATGTTGTAATTCTGTCGCCATTGAAGGCACAAAGCGTTCCCATACGGAGGCGCTAATGATCACCAAATCAATCTCATCACCTTTGAGGTTTGCCTGGGCCAGTGCTTCTGTGGCTGCTTCAAAAGCCATTCTGACCTGTGCGGGTGTGCCCATGTTGGTCTCTGGCGCTAACTTTGAAAGGTAAGGATACATGCGACCGACTTCGGTTGGGCCTTTGCCTTCCATCAAATATCGGTTTTTCACACCTGACGCTTTTTCAATGAAGGCCGCCGACGACATCTCGCGCGCGACAAGTTCACCAGCCTCTATGGCCTCAGCGTTGTCGGCATTCCATTTTTCAGAATGCGCATTGTAGCTTTCAACCAATGCATCGTTCGATACGGCATCAGGCGGTGTAAAAACCCCCGTGCCGCTTAAAATTACCCCGCCCATTTTAATCCCCTATTGATCGTCTCTATATTTTTTCGACGAGTAGACTGCCGATTGAATAGCCCGCCCCAAACGAACAAATAATACCCCTGTCGCCCTTCTTCATATCAGCCCGTTTTTTATGAAAGGCGACAACAGATCCGGCCCCCGCCGTATTGCCGTATTCATCCAGCACCGTCGGACTTTCCTCAGGGCTAGGTTCGTGGCCGAGAAGCTTTTTCCCGGCATATAAATTCATATTGATATTAGCCTGATGCAGCCACATGCGGGATAAATCATTCACCTTCATGTTCTGAGCTTCCAATTGCTCATGAATGAAGCCAGTGACAAGGGGAAGAAGTTCTTTGAATACCTTACGGCCCTCCTGCACAAAAAACATGTCTTCGCGCAACAAGCTATCATCGTCAATACGCGTCATAGGCCCGTAATGCGATCGGATATTGTTGGAATACTGAGTATGCGCTTTGGTGTCAGTGACCTTCCATTGGTCGTCGCTGCTGGCTAAATCGGCACGTTCAAGCACGACGGCAGTGGCAATATCACCAAAAATAAAGTGGCTGTCCCGGTCGCGGAAATTTACCATCGTTGAAAATATCTCTGGATTGATCATCAGGACCCGGTTTGCCAGCCCAGCCTTAATGGCATTCACAGCTGTTATCAGTCCGTATGTCGCGCTCGAGCAACCCATCACCATATCAAGTGCAGATCCCTTTGTACCCAAATGGTGTTGTACTTCGATGCCTATGGCCGGGAAAGCGCGCTGCATAACGGCTGATGAACATACCAGATAATCTATATCTGCGCCGTCCAATCCGGCTTGCGCAAGCGCCATTTTGCCAGCTTCAATGCCCATGTGGGCCTGTGTGCACGGGGTTTCTGAATCGCCGTGTCCACCCTCAGGCAATTTTGACATCATGCGGTTCAGGTCCATCACACCCTCAACATCGATCAGGTGTCGGGCTTTGATACCGGATGCCTTTTCAATGAAGGCAGCACTTGAATGTTGTTTGGCGGGCATGAGGCCAGCATCAATGTCGGGCTTATTTTCGGCGTTAAACTGGTCTACATGTTGGTTGAAGGCTTCAACAAGTTCTTCATTGGTTATTCTGTTCGGCGGCACAAACAATCCGGTACCAGAAATTACAACATCAACCATCCCAGCCATTTCCTCCAAAAGGCGCTAACGCATTTTTATGTCAGCTTTGTTTATGTCACCTTTGTTACGGTGGCGCACAGATATACTGTCTTTTCCGGCTGTCGCCAACAGTATAATCTCGGTAGGGCTGCTATGCGAAAAATGAACGACTTTTCTATAGGATAGCGCTAACGGCTATGATAGAAATTTACTATGTCAATCTGGGGGAAAATTATTGGGGGTACGGCGGGTTTCGCCCTTGGCGGCCCCCTTGGGGCTCTGCTGGGCCTCTCTGTGGGTGCTGCAGTTGATGCCAGTGTCAGCGCTGTCGGCCATGACCCCGAAAAAACCCGCCATATAACATTCACCATAGGAGTGATTGCGCTTTCGGCCAAAATGGCGAAGGCGGACGGCAGAGTGACCCGTGAAGAGGTGGAAGCCTTTAAACAGGTTTTTCATGTGCCGCAGGCGGAAATGGTCAATGTTGGCCGGGTGTTCGATTTGGCCCGCAAGGATACAGCGGGTTTTGATGCTTATGCCCGTCAGATAGCAGACCTGATGAAGGGCAATGACCGCGTGTTGGCCGACCTGTTGGAAGGCCTGTTTTTCATTGCTGAAGCAGATGGGCATGTGCACCCAAATGAATTGAGTTTCATTCGTGCCGTTGCGAAAATATTTGGCTATAGCAAGACGCAGATAGACCAATTGGTGCACCGGCACGTTGGTGCAGACCCCAACTGCCCTTATACAGTGTTGGGTGTTGAGCCCACGATTGATGATGCCGGGCTGCGCAAACAGTACCGAAGCCTCGCCAAAGATAATCATCCCGACCGGTTAATAGCAGCGGGTGTGCCTAGTGATTTGATTGCGGTAGCGACGCGGCGTGCCGCTGAAATTAATGCGGCATATGATACCATTGTCGCCGAACGCGCAAAGGACTGAGCCAGTGAAAGCCCGGGATATTGCCTTTGCAGTTCTTATCGCGTTTGTTTGGGCACTGAATTTTATCGCTGTAAAATGGGCTGTTGAAGATTTTCCACCACTCATCGCAAATTGTCTTCGGTTTATCACTGTTTTGGCCGTCTTTTTCCCGTTCCTTCGTATTGTGCCAGGGCGGATGAAACCTTTGCTTATGGCGGCTTTTACGCTTGGCGTTGCGCACTTTGGTATGGTGTTTTTAGGTATGAAGCTTGCGGGCGGTGTAGGGGCTGTTGCTATAGCATCGCAGTTGAATGTTCCCTTTGCAACGCTGTTGGCGATTTTCATTCTCAAAGAAACCGTTGGCTGGAGACGGATATTGGGAATTGGGCTTAGTTTTTCAGGTGTATTGGTTTTGGGTTTTGATCCTGTTATTTTCACTTATTGGGATGGTTTGCTGGTTATTAGTTTTGCAGCATTTTTATATGCTGTTTCGGCAATTTTGATGCGGCAATTGAAGGATGTAAGGGCTGTCACCGTGCAGGCATGGGTGGCCGTGGCCGGCATATCCGGCTCGTTAATTCTGTCTTCAATTTTCGAAAGTGAACAAATCCAGGCGATAACAGGGGCTAGTCCAAAAGCATGGGCCGCCGTTGCCTATAGCGGCATTGCCTCCTCGGTAATAGGGCACGGTGGTGCAAATTATCTGTTTCGTAAATACGATGTCACCGTTGTTTCGCCGTATTTTCTGATTATGCCATTGTTTGCTGTTGCGGCAGCGGTGGTGGTTTTGGGGGAAGAGGTTTCGTCTAAAATGCTGCTCGGTGGTTCGTTGACGATATTTGGCATATTGATCGTGACTCTTAGAAATAACGCCAGAGCCAAACTAGCACCCAGTTGATGAATTTCGCAGAACTGAAAGGGAAGCCTGCAATGCACGTGACCGCGTTTCCTTCGCCGAACTGGAATGACCGGCCTGCGGGTAGCATTATTGATACGGTAATTTTGCATTATACAGGCATGAAAAGCGGTGCCGAAGCCCTCAGCAGGTTATGTGATGCTAACGCAGCAGTTTCTGCTCATTATCTGATCGAAGAAGATGGGCAGTTGTTCCAGCTTGTTGACGACGACAAAAGGGCTTGGCATGCGGGTGTTTCTAGCTGGCAAGGCCGCAGTAATATCAATGATTGCTCAATCGGCATTGAATTGGTTAATCCGGGGCATGAATTTGGCTATCAGGATTTTCCCGCGCTTCAGATTGTAAGGCTGATTGAATTATTGGTAATGCTTAAACGGCGGCATTGCATCCCTAACCCTCGCTTTTTGGGCCATAGTGATATCGCACCGTTAAGGAAAGCTGATCCGGGTGAGCGCTTTCCTTGGCAAAGGCTGGCTGCAAATAATATTGGTGTCGTTTGCGAAAAAGATACGTCAGATCAGAAAGTTATGATAAAATACGGCGACGATGGACCCGGTGTGGCTATGTTGAACGAACAGCTTGCCGCAGTAGGATACCATGGTTACGATAACGGTAGTTTTGGTGCCGGTACCGAACAAGTTGTTCGGGCTTTTCAGGCGCACTGGCGGCCCAAAGCGGTAAATGGAATATTTGATAGAGGAACTGCGATCGCTCTTGAAGATATTGCCCGAAAGATCAGCGAGTAGGGACAAATGATGAAAAAAATATTATTAGCGACGGTAATGCTGGCGATGAATTCAACGACCTTGAATTCGCCAGCGACAGCGGTTCAAATTCCGGTTACCACAGAGCACCGACCGAACGACTTTACTGTCGCCTGTTTGGAAGCCCCCACCAGAGACTGCGCGTTTAGTGCGGCACTGAAAACCGTTATTGCGGAAGAATTTGGCGTTGAGCGCGCGAAAGTTTTAATTGGCGTTTCGCGGTCGCTTATAAAGACGGGAAAAATCCAGCAAGGACGCGAGTATCTGATGGTAGCACTGGATGAAGCCCGTTCCGTTAATCTAAGTTTGGTTACGCAAGGAAAAATTTCGGAGATCGCACCACTGCTGGCCCGGGCAGGCGACGATGCAGGCGCACTTGCCTTGGTAGAGGAAATCACCAACCCCACAATAAAGGACAGGGTTCTCTATAAAATTGCAGAAGAAGCGGCCGCCAATGGCATGGTCGCTGATGTTCGTGTTGCGCTGCGCCAGACCAGTAACCAGAAACGAGCCTTTTGGCGGGAACTTAGCCTTCTGGCGCGGGTACCAAAGGCTGCATTGGTTGGTCTGGATATGGAAGCTATGCAAAGCAAAGTTCGCGGTGCGGAATTTCAGGAATTGAAATACCGTGGACTGATCCAGCTGGCAGTACTAGCGGACCGTATGGGGCGACCGGGTGACCGTAATGCATTGATAGCTGAAGCTGATGAATTATTTTCGAGCTTGGTGGGGATGAATTTACGAGCAAATGCCACGGCTGACAGAGCGAGAAACATGTTCGATGCAGGCATGGACGATGCTTTTGTGAATGCTAGTTATAAGTTGGCTCTCTTGCATGGCGGTAAACTACGCGGCCAGGATGCGCTCGCTACCTTTGCAACAAAGATTGGGGCGGTAGACGCTGCGACTGGTAATTTGGAAATTGCCTTGGACAGGCTTGAGAATTTTGAAGAAACCGACAAAAAAGCTGCGTATTTGGCTACGTTGCGCGGGGGCGGCGACAATAGCATGTTGGCGGCCCGGGCCCGAGACTTGTTGGTCGAGATTGCGGAAATGGACGGCGCTTATGAGCGGGATCTTGTGCGTCTGACGTTGCTGGAAGGGGCTTTAGCGAATGTTGACCTTTCTTTGGCTCGGCAAATCATAGAGGCCATTGAAGATGACGACAATCAGGCCTTTGGGTTGGCCTTGATGGCGCCGCTCTTGGATTAGGTTCAGGCCTTAGTTTTGTTCAACGAATATAAAAGCCAGCCCGGCAGAATTGGGGCTGGCTTTTTAATGTATTTTGCGTCGGATAATCACGCTTTTTTTGCATGCATACGTGTTTGAACGCAAAGCGTAGGTTCTACTTTGCCGCGCTGCCCAGGTTTCTGGGTTTAGGGAGCTCTCCAGGAGCGCTCACAGGGCTCCAGCCTGTTATATAAATGAAGGCAGCCGGGGCAAAATAGAAGCTGACAATCATCGATAAAAACGCACCGCCTGCGATGGCAACGGCAAACGGCGGCCAGAAAGGTCCGCCTGCTAAAATCAGGGGCATAAATCCGCCGACGGTTGTAATTGTGGTTGAAAGAATATGGCGACCCGTGTTCATGACTCCGTCAACAACAGCGTCGATGTCGCCTGAGCGTGCAGCGGTATTCCCGCGGAGTTCGGATAAAATAACAATGGCAGCATTGATGGCCAGGCCAACCAAGCCCATCAGGCCGAAGATCACGACAAAACTGAGCGGATAATCGAAAAACCAAAGAGAAAACAAACCAAGTCCGGCAGCCTGAACAGCGGCCGCGAAGGTCACGAAGGCCAGCCGGAAGCTATTGAAAGTTAGAACCAGCGCCAACAACATCATCACCACCAGCATGCCAACAGTGCCAAATAATTGGCCAAGGGCCTCGTTTCGTTCAGCACTCTCGCCGCCATATTCAATTCGGTATCCGGGCGGGACTTCAAGTCCTTCTTTGGCAATAGCTGCTTTTACTGCTTTGAAGGGCACTTCGGGCAGTACGCCAAATTCAAGATACGCCTGAACCTTATTGACGCGCTCGCCATTTCGGTGATTTATGCCGCCGACCTTCGTTGTTAGTTTCACATCTGCCACCGCCGAGACCGGCACATCTGCATAAGATCGGTCTTGCTCCCGTGGGCCTAAACCACCAATCAGGCTCATATTTGCAATCGAATCGATACCGCTTCTGTTGGCACGGTTTGCAATCAATCGAACAGGCACTTGCTGCGTTTGTTCGATTAGGTAAGAAACCACGGTGCCGGTGGTAAGGGCCTGAAGTTGCTGTTCAACCTGGCTCAGCGTGAGACCCGTCACCGAGACATCGTCCTCGCGCGCTTCGACCGATATCATCGGGCGTCCTGCCTTCAGTGTTGTGCGTGTATAGGTTATGCCGGGAACACGGCTAATGATGGCGCGTAAATCATCGCCAACGCTCTCTAATACGCCAAGGTCAGGTCCAAGAACCCGGACTTCGATGGGGGCCTGGACAGGCGGGCCACTGCCCAATTCACGCACTAGTATCATCGCTTCAGGCAATTTTTCAGTAAGCTCGTCCTGTAGGCGTGGAATTAACGCCGTTATTTGGTCATAATATTTAACGGTGATTACGGCTTCAGCGATGCTAACGACGCCATCGTTTAAAGCCATCATGCTATAGTAAAATTTTGCTGGCCGTGTGCCGATAAACCAGTGGGTGCTCAGGATTTCTTCGTTTTTCCGTAGCTCAATGTCGATGAGTTCCGCTGCGCGGCGGGTTTCTTCAATCGCGGCCTGGCCAGGCAAATAAATTTGCACGCGGAATTGGTTGCGATCGCTTACGGGGAAAAATTGTTCTGTCAGCTGGCCTGCAAGGGCAAAACCCGACAGCGGGATCGCCATCGCGATAATCATTGATCTGATGGGGCGTCGTATTGACCAGTTAAGGCTGCGTTTAAACGGTGCGGATAGGAATTTCCCTTCCATGCCGTCGCGCCACCAAATGCGTTTGGCCGGGGCTTGCTCAAGCTGGTTTGGATCACGGCCTTCTACGACCCGTCCCGCTACAGCAGAGATAATGGTGAAGGCAATTACATAGGAAGCTACCAGCGAGCTAATAACGGCAACAGGAACGCCCAGCAGAAAATCACCCGCGTTCCCTGGCATCAATATTAGCGGCATAAAGGCAATGATTGTGGTCATTGTGCTGCCCAAAAGAGGCACCCACAATTTTCGGACAGTCAGGCCGACAGCGACCGCGCGCCTAACACCCTTAAGCCGTAAATGCTGGATTTCATCTGTTACTACAATGGCATTGTCAACCATGATGCCGAGCGCCACGATTAGCCCGGTCACAAGAACCTGCTGGATACGGAGGCCCATAATGTCTGTGATGGCAAGAGCCGCCAAAAGTGTAAGTGGCAGAATAGACGCCGATACCAGCGATGCGCGCCAGCCAAGCGATAGCAATAATACCGTGAGCACGATCAAAGCACCAACTGCAAGATTACCCATCAAGCCATTCAGCCGCGCGTCAGCATAATCGCGCTGATCAAATATGCGCTCCATGTGAATGCTGGTTGGCAGGGCGGGCTGGGCTGTGGCCATAAGGCGCCCGACTTGTTCCGACCATTGATCGATGCGCGAATCTTCGAACATACGGGCTGCGATGACGATGCCGTAATGTCCGTTAAGATATGTTAGTTTGCTGGGCGGGTCCTCAAAGGCACGGGTAACTGTTGCCACGTCGCCGAGCCGCAGACTTGAGCCAACTTCATCAAGGCCCAGAGGGATACGGCGAATTCGGTCGATGCTGTCAAGTGCACCTGTAACCTGAACGACCATACTGTCACTGTTGCTTGTCACAACGCCTGCAGAACCACGCGCATCAGATCCGCGAATGCGTGCCGCCACATCGGCGATCGTCAGGCCGTAGGCTGCGAGTTCTGCATCATCAATGCTGATGCGAACTTCTTCCTGAGGCAGCCCCAATATATCGACAAAGTCGGTGCCCGCCAGGTTTCTGAGTTTGCTTTCGATTTCGCGTGCATGACGTCCTAAAATTGCATAGTTAATAGGCGCTTCAGCGTGCCAAGTTAAGGCGATGATCGCAGAATGAGCGTACATTCGTGTATCTGAGAAATCCGGTGTGGATGCCCCGGCCGGTAAATCAGTAACTTCAGCAACCTTGTCTCTTAGCCGTGCGGTTATAGGTTTGGCGTCATTGATCCGGTCTTCCAATTCAACCGTAATGAGGGCACTACCTGCGCGTGACGTGCTGCTGACGCGCTTCACCTCAGGCACTTCACGCATTTTGCGCTCAAGCTTTTCAGTAATTTCAGCTTCTACACGCTCGGCATCAGCACCGGGATAAAAGATGGTTACCATTACCACACGGCTTTGCATGTGGGGGTCTTCAAGGCGGGGCATTGTGAAAAATGAGTTGAAACCCGCGACAACAATCAGCAGCAAAATCAGCCACACGATGCGTGGATGGTTATATAGGGAACCTTTCACGTGGATCTCGCTTTCTGCTGTTTCAGCTTTGGGTTTTATCGGTGTTTAGATCAAGATGCACACGTTGGCCGGGGGCGAGGCGGGCAATGCCGTCGGCGATAATGATGTCGCCGTTCGAAAGCGTGCCTGTTACAAATGCTCTGTCAGTATCGCTGTAAAGAATTTGAACATTTTCAAAACTGACGTGAGGGTCACCGTCTGCATCGACGACTTTATAAACCCGCCACAATCCTCGAACATCAGAAGATAGTGCCCTTAGCGGTAGCCATGCCCCCGTTGCTTCCTGCCAGTTTTGAACGATCGCGCTCACGAGCTCGCCGCTAGAAACCAAATCAGCAGGAACATCGAATGTCACCATCATGGTTCTGGTCTGGCCCGTGATGAAAGGAACTATAGAACGCAAGGTCGCGCCTTCAATTTTTTCACGGTGACCGTTTTTAAGCTCGATCTTTGCGCCGTTCTGTACGGCGTATGCATGCTCTGGTGGCATGCCGATATGGGCCTCCATGCGCGCATTCTCGGTAATCTCCAGCAGCGCCATACCGCCGCTTACGACAGTTCCTTCATCCAGCATACGCGCGGTGATGGTGCCGTCAAATGGGGCCTTAATACTGGACTTTGTGATATCGACTTCAAGCGCCTGAAGCGATGCATTCAAACGCTTTACCCTTGCCGTCAGGCTGATCGCATTGGCTTCGGCTTCATCAAGATGCTGGGCCGACGCATGGCCTTCTTTAAAAGTTTCTTGTGTGCGCTTAAGCGTGCGATTTGCCAAATTCAGTGTGGCTTCAACTTCGTCGCGTTCTGCCATCAACTGCTGTTTGTTTGCCTGTAGCCTTGCGGTATCAAGGCGTGCCAATAAGCTACCTGCTTTGACGCTACTGCCAAGATCAACGTTAACAGCGCTGATGGTGCCGCCTAGTTCAAACGCTAATTTGCTTGTCCTGCCAGCGACAGCGCGGCCAGTGAATGATCGGCTTGAAAAATATCCGGGTACAATTTCAACTGTGGTGGTGCGAACCGGTAGGGCGCGAGATTGCATGGGTTGAAGCGGCGTTTCTGCTGTTAAGCGAACGGCAACAAATGCGCTGAAAGAACCAGCTATAAGCAAAAAACCAATTGCTTTTAGAGCCGTGCTGCGTGGAAACTTTAATGTCATACTCATACTTCGTGACTCGGTTGCCGTTTTTTATTTGTTCAGCTCTACATTTACATGCTTGAAGCTGTGGGACCGCTCTTTGCTTAGGCTTGGCTTTGGGAACCCTATAACAGGGAAGTTAGTGCCCGAACCCGCCGATTTTGAAAACGAACAGTCTTTTAAAAAATCAGCGAATGTTTTAAACAATCGGCGGGTATTTTTTGTGTGTGTGCAAGCTATATCTTAATCTGGACTCATAAGTCCAATAATTAGTTTTATGGCCAATTTCATGCGTAACTTATGAACAGGGCCATTGGTATGCTTGCATATAGGTTATGGGGCTGCTATTTCTAGACCCATCAGTCTAAAATATATGGATAACAGGTATTTTAGTCACTCTAAATGCGCTAAAATTTGTTGATCACGCGAAATATGCCAAGTGAAGGAACATGCTAGGTAATGACAGGTTTTGAGGGGAAAAAAGCCCCGCAGTCACGTGGAAGGCCGCGAGATTCCAGCAAACACACCGCTATTGTCAGTGCGGCCAGTCGTCTTTTTCTCGAAAAAGGCTTTGACGGTGCCAGTATGGACGAAGTCGCAAAGCGGGCGGGTGTCTCCAAGCAAACGGTCTACAGTCATTTTTCCAGCAAGGAATTATTGTTCAGCGAATCAATTCATGCAGCAATTGCCAAATATTACCCAGATCTAGCGCTCGAAAAAGTGAAGGATCACTCACTGGAAACCGATTTGCGGGCTGTCTGTGAAAACTATGCACGGCTCTTAATGAGCGAAGATGCATTGGCAATGTTTCGGGTTTTGGCATCCGCGGCCTCGAAGGGACCAGCGCTTGCAGAAATATTTTGGGAGTCGGGTCCCAAGGATATGGAATTCAAACTAGGGGAGTTTCTGCAGAGCTGGGTCGACCGCGGTGAACTTGTGATTAAAGACACAGAAAAGGCCAGCGGTCGTCTGATTACGCTGCTGAAAGGAAAAGCCCACTTTATGCAATCCATTGGATTGATTGCTACCGTCAGTGAGGGTCAGTTGCAACAGAATGTGGACGAAGCCATGGACGCGTTTCTAAGATTATACCGTGCGTAGCGACCGCGCAGCCTTACGAAAAAAAACTGTGCTCAACGGTTTTTACCAAAGCTTATAAGAAAAGCAGGCGCATAATTAGAACCAGCAAAAAGCCAGGTTTAGTCTTGGCCAGTCCCGTCTTCCGATTCCATGCCTTTGCCTTTTTTATCCAAGCTTGAATAACGAGCGTGGTCGGCGTCGCCTTTCAATGTCGAGGGTAAGTCAGCCACGAGGCCTTTTGTATTTGGCCCTAGCGCGGTATCGAAAATAATCTCTTTGTCGTTGCTACCAAATAGGCTGCAAGCCGAAAGCAAAAGTACGGCGGTAAGAGCGATCAGTTTTTTCATCTTTGTTACTCAGAATATTTGGTTGATTGAGAATGACGCCAGACTTTGCCTGAAAAGCCGCGATTGCGCAACAGGCTTGACCAAGGCGTCTGTAAATGGTTGATAGCGGGCGGCAGATGGCTGGATGGTCGCCGCTGCATATTGGGTTCGCTTGGTATGTAGGGGAGGAAAGTCCGGGCTCCACGGAAATACGGTGCTGGTTAATGGCCAGCGAGGGTGACCTCAGGGAAAGTGCCACAGAAAGCAAACCGCCGTCCTTCGGGGCGGTAAGGATGAAAGGGTGCGGTAAGAGCGCACCGCATCTCTGGTGACAGGGATGGCAGGGTAAACCCCACCGGGAGCAAGACCAATAGGGATGATTGCATTCAATTGCAGGCGCATTTCCGCGCCGTTGTCCGGGTCGGTTGCTTGAGTGTGCTGGCAACAGTACGCCTAGAGGAATGGCCATCACTGACAGAACCTTCGGGCCCTGTCAGGACAGAACCCGGCTTACACGCCATCTGCCACTTTTTATCCGTTAGTACGCGGCTGTTCGATCAGGTGTAAAACAAGCCATCCATCTTGGGGGCGGCGCTGCTGTCGGGGAAAATATCGTTGTTTACCTGGGTATTGCGCATACCCATATGGTCGATCAGGATGGCCTTCAGGACAGAGCGCACATCAAATGCAGGCACTAAATCACGGTTTTCATACAAGGCGTCGCTTGCAAGACCGCGCCAGTCGGCTTTTACCGTGCCCCCTGAGACTGCACCCCCTGCCAAAAAGGCGACACCGCCGGTGCCGTGGTCTGTGCCTTTGGTCCCGTTTTCCGCCACTGTCCGGCCAAACTCGGATACGGCAAAGACGCTTGTATATTGCCATGCATTGCCCAGGCTGGCCTCCAGCGCTGCGATGCTATCGTCGAGATCGGCCAGTTTTGAATTCAATGTCTTCGCTTGATTTTGGTGTGTATCGTAGCTGCTGATATCCAGCACCGCGATACGCGGCCCGTCACTTTGGCGCAGAAACTGCCCTGCCGACGTTGCCAGTCCGGACGGCGAACCTGCGCTGAAGGCCGGGCCGTTCATCATCATGGTGTCGGCGGTGTTCGCCGCACCGCCATCATTTTCGTTCGCGGTTGCAATATCATCGGCGGCGCGCCCGGCCTGCAAGGCCTGTGACAGCGGGCTGCCTTCTGGGTAAAGCGTTTCCAACGCGCTCAAAAACGCAGTAGGTGCCGCTGGTAACTTTGACGGTGCCCAGTTTACAACATTATCTCCGCCGAGAAGTGAAAGCGGTACACTGCTTGAAAGCGCAATGCTGGCGGCATTATCATCGGGATACAGTCTTGTAGAAACACGGCCAAGCCAACCATCCATAACGGAATCCATTGTGTCCGAACCTTGTTCAAGCTGGCGGGTGGCATCAAAGTGAGAGCGCTCCCGATAAGGGCTTGCAACGCCGTGAAAAATCGTCATTTGGCCACTATTAAACAGCCGGTGAAGGGTCGTCAGCGCAGGGTGTAGCGCAAACGTATCATCCAGCGCGAGTGTTTCATTTTCATCCATGGCCAATGTTGGCCTCAGCGCCTGATAGTTTTCGTCCCGTGGTGTGGGAACAGCACCCAGACCATCCATGCCGCCGTGTAGAAAAATAAAAACAAATCGCGGATCGGTGGCAGATGCCGCCCGCGCCGCTGGCGGGTTCAACACCGTCAGGCTGGCGGTTGCGGTGGTCAGGTACAGAAAATGGCGTCTGCTGAGTTTCATTGTGCTGCTCCTTTAGTAATACATCAATTCCGGGCTGGCGAGCGCGAGCGCGAGCGTCAGTCGGGGATGGGGGGCGTCGAGCAGCGCATTTTGGGTTCTGCGGGAAAGATTATCGCCGTAAAGATCCCTCATCAGCCCGTAACCGTCGATGTCTGATGTTACGGATGTCACCGCAGCCGCCACATCGGCCCGGCGCAATATGCCAAAACCCGTGAGCCAGTCGTTGGCTGAATCTGCCCAGCCATTTGGCCTCGAAGCGGCGTAGGTTCGTTGGCCCATTTCTGCCGGGATGCTGTGCAGGTAGGCCTTGTAGGTGTCAGGAATGCCAACTGCTCGGCCCAGCGCGATCAGATAATCTTCGGGCAGACGAAACTTGGTGCCTGCTTCTGCCCAAACCTCGGGTAATTCCGCGATGGCGCGATACAAGCTTGGTAGATCGCCTTCTGTATCAAGAAAAACCGCTTCAATTTTGGCAATGGCGCTTTCTGGCGGGGTGTCCGAAACAAAGTGGCGAGCCAGCTTGGTCGCGATAAAGCGGGCTGTTGCCGGGTGACGCGCCAGGTTTTGCAACACAGATTTGGCCTGAACCTCTCCTGTGTCGGCGTAGGATTTGCCCATGACCCACTGCGCGCCTGGCTCGTGGCGGGATTTGTCGAACTCGAATTCCCCAAAACCGGCGATATCAGGTGAGCGGAAATTAACGCTCCATCCCGTGAGGATTTTGGCGAAACTGGTAACATCTGCTTGATCATAGCCACCGTTCACACCAACTGTATGTAACTCCATGATTTCACGAGCGAAATTTTCATTAAGCCCACGGTTTCGGCGGCTGCCTGCCGTGCTGTTTGGACCGGTAGATTGCTCGTTATTCAAATAGACAATCATGGCGGGGTGGCTTTCTGCCGCCAGAAGCAGATCATAAAAGCTGCCGTTGAGATTGCTGCGGATGACATCCCGTTCGAAAGCGCCGATCGCGGGGGAAATGAGCGCGTTTTCAGCGGATATAGAAAAATGATTGCCCCAAAACCTTACCAGCCGTTCGTTTACGGGGGTTGTTGTCGTGAAACCTTGCTCCAATCGGGCTGTAATATCGCCCAGAAAGGTTTCATTCAGGACGTTCCTTGCTTCGCGGACCTGATCAAGCACATCTTTTCCCATCGATTTCTCGGCTTCAAGCGCCTTGAGGGCATATATTTTTGTGATGGCTTCTTTTGTTGTTGGCCGGTCATCAACCGCCGCGCTATCGTCTGCGCTTGCGGCGAGCTGGTCTGTAACCCATCCCTGCGGGTCAATTTGAATATCCAGTCGATCACCGGGACGAGCCCCAAGGCCATATCTGGAAAGGGCGTGTGCTGCCATATCAAACATTTGCTGCTCCAAAAAAATCTTGCTGCATTGGTACGTATAGCCCGGGGTGAACCCTTTGTTTAATTTCACAATTAATTTTAGTCTAATATGATTGGTGGGCTTTTCCCGGTTCTTGGCCCCGTTAGTTCATCCAGAAATTCATTTTTTGATAAGACCCACCAGAATAAAATCCGCGACTGCGGTTCCTTTTTTGGATGCCACCTGCGGATTTACCTGCATATGCAAATGCTGGCGAGAAAATGCACGGTCTGAGCGCGCGGGCAGTAAGGGGTGTTTTCGGGTTTTAAACCAACTGCCTCTTTTAATCTTTGTGGGAATGGCTACAGTCGGGGACGAATTTGCAATAGAGGACATCAACGATGGTGATCAAGTGGGTAATTTCGGTTCTTCTGATAGCTTTCATGTGGGCCGCTAGCCCCGCAGCAAATGCGGGCGCAGGGAAAGATTTTAGCGAAGTTGTTAAAGACCTCGAGCTTAAAGAAGGTCTGGCGAGCCTTTATGTTGACCATGCAAAAGCCAAGGTCTATATGGCGCTGGATGCAGGCGGGCAAACAGGTGAACTTGGGCGCTATATATACGCAGCGTACCTAACGGCGGGTTTGGGCTCCAATCCTGTGGGCCTTGATCGCAGTGTACCCACTGGCAGTAAAATGCTTTTGTTCCGCCGTGCTGGCGACAGGGTGATGGCCGTTGTTGAAAATACCAGCTACCGTGCCAGTGCTCAGAATAGGGCGGAGAAAAGAGCTGTCAAAACCAGTTTTGCAGAATCGATTATATGGTCCACGCCCATTATCGCTGAAGACAGTGGGTCGCACAAAATATTGATTGATTTCAGTGGGTTTTTAACCCGCGATGCTGTCGGTGTGTCTGCTAGGCTAGCGAGTAGGGGGCAGGGTAGCTTTAAAGCCGACAACAAACGCTCGTATGTTGATACGGCGCAGGCTCATAGTTTCCCGGTCAACATGGAATTTGATGCTTATATTACTTTCGCGGGCACCAAGCCCGGCAGTGAGGTGCAAACAACAACGCCTGTGCCAAATTCGGTGACATTGATTGCCCATACATCCCTGATGAAATTACCCGAACCCGGCTATGAAATCCGCACCGATGACGAGCGCGCTGGATTGGTCAATGTTACTTATGTGGATATGTCGGCGCCGCTTACTGGCGATACCGTGGTGCGGCTTGCCAGGCGTTTTCGCTTGCAAAAAGGGGCAGACGGCAAGGTGATCAAGCCGATCATTTTCTATATTGATAATGCTGCACCAGAACCTATTCGTAGTGCGTTGCTGGACGGTGCGCGCTGGTGGACGGCTGCTTTTGAGAAAGCTGGTTTTCCGGGTGGTTACCGGGCCGAAATATTGCCTGATGGCGTGCATCCGCTAGATGCGCGCTATAATGTGGTGAACTGGGTGCACCGCGCCACTCGTGGCTGGTCATACGGCGCTGCAATCGATGATCCGCGTACCGGCGAGGTGCTGAGGGGCGTTGTGCTGTTGGGGTCATTACGCGTGCGGCAAGATATCAAGATATTCGAGGCGCTAGCTGGCGCCGGTAAAACCGGTACCGGCGCAGCCGACGATCCTGTGGAATTGGCGCTCGGACGTATTCGTCAGCTTGCCGCGCACGAAATCGGACATGCACTTGGATTTTCACACAATATGGCGGCCAGTACTTACGGCGACCGTGCCAGTGTGATGGATTATCCAGCGCCCGATGTTCGGCTTTCTGACAGCGGCGCTTTGGATTTCACAAAAACATACGGCGTGGGTGTTGGTGCATGGGACAATTGGACCACTAATTTTTTATATAGTGATTATGAAGGCAGCGAAGCCGAGGCCCAAGCCAAGTTGATAGCAGGCGCCGACGTGGCAGGCCTTATTTATGTGGCCGATCAAGACTCGCGCTCGGTGGGGACGGGTCACGCAAAAGGCGCGCTGTGGGATACAGGCACCGACGCGCTTGAAAGCCTCAAAAATACCATGGCTGTTCGCCGGGCATCGCTTAATAAATTTGGCGCGGATAACCTGAGGGCTGGCGAAAGCTTTACAGCGTTGCAAAGTAAATTTGTGCCGCTGTATCTTTACCACCGCTACCAGATGCAAGCTGTGGCCAAATATATTGGGGGTTACGATTTTTCCTATCGACATCAGGGGGATAATCGAAGCGCGCCCACGGCAGTGCCTTGGTCGAAACAGTCCGATGCGCTTGATCTGCTTCTCTCAACCGTAGCGCCAGATACTCTGGATGTAGCCGACGGTGTTCTAGCGGCGCTTTCGCCGCTCGGTTTTGCAAGTGGTGACCCGCAGTTCGAACGCGAGACATTTGCAAACGCTGGCAGACCAATGTTCGACCATACAGGCGCTGCTGCTGTTGCCGCTGATCTCACTTTTCAAGCGCTGTTGCATCCTCGGCGGCTGCTGCGGCTTTATGAGCAAGGCTTGCGCGAAAAAGGACACGAAGGATTAAACAGCGTATTGACACATACTGTAAAGTCGACGGTGCCTATTCCGCGCGGCGAGACAGCCCGGCATACAGCCCTGAGACAAATTGTAGTCGAACGGTTAACCGAGCAATTGATTGTCTTGCTGCAAAATCCTACAGTTCCGCCGGCCGTGCGTGTGCAGGTGCGCGGTGCTGTGGCACAGATCCGCGCCCAAATAGGGCATTACCGTGACAGCGAAGCCGTGTTTACCAGTGGCATGAGGGCGCGTATTGATGATGCGCTTGCTCGGGCGCGCACGCCAGCCGTGAAAAACCCAGCGGTTCCAGACGTGCCGCCGGGAAGTCCGATCGGTGCGGGAGCAGGAACAGGCGAAGCCTGCTGGCACTGCGAACCGGCAGGGCAGTGAATGCCTGTATATAACTAAGATCGGTAATATTTGGCTGGTCTGTGACAGTGATTATCACTGCATCTGCGGCTGCATTTGCGGCTGACGTCCCTCTGGGCTGAGCTTGACGCCCACTGTTCGCCTGCCGTTGTTATCTGGCGGGAGGCGTTTTGCTTGAGCTGATCTGTGGATAACGGATATATTTTCCCATGATTGTATCAACAAATAGTCGTCACCGACGTGGTGGCGGCTGACGCCTAAGTTAGTCCTGGTAAATTGGACATGCCTTTTCATTTCCCTCTTCGGAGCGATCCCGGCCTAAAGGGTTTGTCATTTGGAATTGGCCAAATTTTACTTTTAAAAACTGATTTTCCTTTCAGCCGTATATTTGCGGCGGTTGTTTGATTTGTGTTCATTGAGGCACATGCATTTTTCTGTTGAAAACAAAAGAAGAACAATCATCGTTAACACATTGAAAATAAAGAAATAATATTAAAATATAGCCGATATATCACTGAAATATAATTGTCTAATTCCCATAAACTCCCATTGACCCACTATAAGATACCATGATATCCCATATGGGTTCAGGCGGCGGCCTGGATGCTTGCTGGCCGGTTGAATGCGGAATGCAGGGGGAGTAAACGGGGATACGGGCAAGTGGCATTTTTTCTGTCCACATATACGAACAAGGTCGACAAGAAGGGGCGGGTATCCGTACCTGCGCAGTACCGAACCGCCGTTTCCAGCAGCGATTTTCCAGGCATTATTCTATACCGCCCGCTCAATCTCCCGTGTGTTGAAGGCGCTGATATATCCTTCCTTGAGCAGTTATCTGATCGGCTCTACGGCGACTTTGGCCCCTTTGATCCCCACCAGATGGCCGTTGCGACAGCAATACTTGGTAGCGCCGCACAGCTTTCTTTTGACCCAGAAGGCCGCGTCATGTTGCCAAATGAACTCAAGAGCTTTGCCGGCATTGATGAACAGGCCACCTTTGTAGGCATTGGCCGGAAATTTCAAATTTGGGACAGTGAAGCCTATAAGGTTCATCACGCTAAACAGTTGGCGATAGCCGAAGTTACGGCCTCAAAGCTTCCTCCTTTTGGGGGAGGCCAATTGTCATGACTTTGAGCGGCCAACCCCAATCCACCGCTGGCCAGCACATTCCCGTGTTATTGAATGAAGTTATTGATGCGCTCGCGCCGCAGGACGGCGAAACTTATCTTGATGGGACATTTGGTGCTGGCGGGTACGCTAGTGCCGTGCTTGAGGCCGCTGATTGCCATGTTATTGGTATCGATAGAGACCCGCATGCGATAAAGCGGGCCGAGGCCTTTGCTGCCCGTTACCCCGGACGCTTCCGTATTCTTGAAGGCTGTTTCGGGGATATGGCGACATTACTTGAAGAAGCCGGTATTGGCTCGGTGGACGGCGTGATGCTTGATATCGGTATATCGTCGTTTCAAGTTGATGAAGCCGAGCGTGGTTTTTCTTTCCGTGAGGATGGTCCTCTGGATATGCGCATGTCGCAGGCCGGAAAAAGCGCGGCTGACGTTGTGAATACATACGGCGAAACCGAGATCGCTAATATCATTTATAATTTAGGCGAGGAACGCCGGTCGCGGGCGATTGCTGCGGCCATAGTTGCGGCGCGAATTGATATACCCTTCAGCACAACCAAGCAGCTCGCGGATCTGGTTGTAGGGGTGATCGGATACCCGCCGCGTAAAAAAGGCAAAAAACAAGTTCATCCGGCAACGCGCACTTTTCAGGCGCTAAGAATTTATGTGAATGACGAGCTTGGCGAGCTTAGCAGGGGCTTGGTATCTGCCGAAAAATGCCTTGCCGAAAACGGACGGCTTGTTGTGGTGGCGTTCCATTCACTGGAAGACAGGATTGTTAAAACCTTTATGGCGGAACGGGGCGGCCGTGTAGCTGGGGGTTCAAGGCATATGCCTGCGGCCGTTGATGCAGGGCCGCCGCCTTCTTTTCGTTTGAAAATCAAAAGTGCTGTGAAGCCGGGCTCGGCAGAGCTTGATGCCAATCCGCGTTCTCGGTCAGCCAGACTTCGTGTTGCCGTGCGCTCAGAGGCGCCGGCTTGGGGTGTATCAAATGCGTAAGCTTGTAACCTCCCTCGCTGCAATCACCGCAATATCGGCTGGTGCAGCGGTGCTTCAGCTTAAGATGACGGTGCAGGAAAAAACTGATGAGGTTCAGGCGCTGGCGCAGAAAATTCATGACGATCAAGCGGCAATAAGGGTTCTTGAGGCCGAGTGGGCTTATTTGACGTCACCGCGAATTTTGCAAGAACGGTCAGTTGAGTTTTTGGCGTTGATGCCACCCAAAGCCACTCAGATATTGCGTGATCCGGTCGCCATACCTTACCGCCCGCGTGGTGTGGATGTTGACGGCGCCAAAGATGCTGGCGTGGTGCGGCCTGTTGCCGTGAGGGCAGGGGGCAAGAAGTCGCCCCCAAAAAAGGATGGTAGCTTGTGAGCACTCTGACTTTAAATGTGGGGCGTCCTTTAGAAATTAGCAGACCTTCAGGTATTGCCCTTGCGCGCAATCGCTTGGTAGTGGCTGTTCTACTTTTTTGCGTAGCCTTTTTGGTGATGGCTGCGCGGACAGTTGAGCTTGGTATCAACGCCGCCGCACCGGTAAAAGCCGCGATCCGTCAAGTGGCTGTGCCGCCGGTGGAGTTTGGCCGGGCTGATATCCTGGACCGTAACGGCGAAATACTGGCGACTAGCCTTGAAACCGCTTCGCTATATGCCGACCCTAGCCAGATCACAGACCCTGGCCTGATTGCGCACCAATTGGTGGCTGTCTTGCCAGAATTATCTGTGGCGGCTATCGAGGCAAAATTAACGTCCAGCAAAAAGTTTGTCTGGTTGAAGAAAAACCTTACACCAAGCCAAAAATGGAAAGTGAATGCGCTTGGCATTCCGGCTTTTCAATTCCGCCGCGACGAAGAAAGGCTATACCCTCACGGGCGGTTGGCTGCTCATGTTTTGGGATTTGTGGACATCGACAATAAGGGTTTGGGCGGCGTTGAACATTTCTTTAATAGCAGCCTGAGTGACTTATCAAACGTAAAACACGCATTAAACTTGTCGATCGATATCCGTGTCCAATATGCCCTTGCAGATGAGCTTGAGGCTGCGATGCGGGCCTATCAGGCCAAGGGGGCGGCTGGCGTTGTAATGGATGTGAATACCGGCGAAGTCCTTGGTATGGTCTCCTTGCCTGATTTTGATCCTAATAATATTCGCGGGGTCAGCAATCAGGCGCTTTTTAACCGTGCCACCAAGGGCGTTTATGAGCTGGGCTCTACATTTAAGACTTTCACTTTTGCGGCGGCTCTGGACGATGGTATTGTAGATTTGAGTGACGGGTATGATGCATCGAAGCCTATAAAGGTTGCGCGTTTCACGATCCATGATGACCACCCGAAAAATCGTTTTTTGACTTTGCCAGAGATTTTTACCTATTCCTCAAATATTGGTGCAGCGAAAATGGCACTTGATTTGGGTGCAGACAGGCAGCAAAAATTTCTTGCCGAACTGGGCCTTTTAAGCCCCTCCAATATCGAGCTTACTGAAGTCGGTGCGCCGATCTATCCAGCGACCTGGCGGAAATCGTCAACAATGACAATTTCATATGGTCATGGCATCGCAGTGAGCCCAATGCAGCTAGCCAGTGGTATTTCTGCTGTCGTGAACGGTGGGCGTCTTGTTCCTGCCACACTGGTCCATAATTCTGACAATTGGCGGTACGGTAAACAGGTGATCACGCAAGATACCAGTCGAAAAATTCGTCAGTTGCTAAGGTTGGCAGTAAGCAAGGGCACAGGAAGACGCGCCAATGCCATTGGGTACCGGGTTGGCGGCAAAACTGGCACTGCTGAAAAACCCGTTGCCGGCGGTTACGATGATCGGGCATTGATTTCTTCCTTCATGGGGGTCTATCCGATGGATGATCCACAGTATGTTGTTTTTGCCTTGTTGGATGAGCCCAAAGGCACAAAGGAAACCTTTGGTTTTGCCGCTGGAGGTTGGGTTGCTGCGCCGGTTGTGCGCAACGTGATTTTGCGGACTGCCCCGCTATTGGGGATAGCCCCTAAAAAGGAAGACGAAGGGCTTTATCAAAAAGTCGCATTGATGATTGAAGAGTAGAGTAATGACGGTAACGCTGGCGCAGCTTATGGGGGGCAAACGGGCAAACGGGGCAGTAGAAATTGCCGGTGTGACTGTTGATAGCCGTTTGGTGCAGGCCGGGGATTTGTTTGTGGCGCTGCCCGGAACAAAGATAGATGGTCGGGAGTTTATTGTTGATGCGGTAAAGGCGGGTGCGTCAGCGATTTTAACAATACCTGGAACCGTCGTAGACGCGTCGATACCTGTTGTAGAGGATCGGAACCCGCGCCGAAAATATGCCGAGTTAGCATCGCGTTTTTATGCTGATCAACCACAAACCCAGGTCGCCGTTACCGGCACAAATGGTAAGACTTCAGTGGCAGACTTTACGCGCCAGTTATGGCAGTTTATGGGTTCTGAGGCTGCCAGCGTGGGCACACTTGGTGTGCAGTCAAATTTTTATGAAAAACTTGGAGGGCTGACCACGCCGGACCCTATGGCTTTGCACAGCGCTTTGAATGCGTTGGTGCACGCCGGTGTAAACCATGTGGCAATTGAAGCCTCGAGCCATGGGCTGGATCAATATAGATTGGATGGCGTTCGTTTTTGCGCTGCGGCTTTTACCAACCTTACCCGTGATCATTTGGATTATCATAAATCTGAGCAAGGGTATTTCTATGCAAAAGCCCGGTTGTTCGGCGAGTTGTTGGCGCCGGGGGATGCTGCAGTTATCAATATTGATAGCAGCTGGGGTGCTGTGCTGGACGATATTGCATGGGCACGCGGTCTGGAAAAATTGACAGTGGGCATGGGAAAAGATGCTGCTTTGCAATTGATTGATCAACAGCCTGATGCCATGGGCCAACGTGTTTCTTTCGCCTTTGAAGGCTCATCACACGAGATTTCTCTACCCTTAATGGGTGGTTTTCAAGCAGAAAACGCGCTTTTGGCTGCAGGACTGGTGATTGCAACAGGCGGCGACAAAGACGCCTGTTTCGCCGGATTGGAAGTTTTGAAGGGCGTGCCGGGCCGAATGGAATTGATGGGCACTAGCGCGCGCGGCGGCGCTGTATTTGTTGATTATGCTCATACCCCAGGTGGGCTTTCTACTGTGTTGCAAGCAGCACGCGCGCACAATCCTAACAAGCTTCACCTTGTTTTTGGCTGTGGCGGAGACCGGGATGCAGGGAAACGTCCACAAATGGGGGAAATTGCCGTTAAATATGCTGATAGAATCTATGTCACTGACGACAATCCCCGTAGCGAATCTGCGGCAGCGATCCGAAGCGAAATATTAGCCGCTGCGCATGGAGCTATCGAAATTAATGACCGCGGCGCGGCGATTGAGTGCGCTATTTCCGAGCTTCAAGCCGGAGATATGCTTGTTGTTGCGGGTAAAGGCCATGAGGAAGGGCAAATTGTCGGGGAGGATGTTTTGCCTTTTTCAGATATTAAGATGGTAAAAAATATATTGGCACACGGGGGCTAATGATGCAGATCAACGAACCAATTTGGACTTCCGCCGAGATGGCAGCGGCTTGCGGCGCGATTACCGTGCGCCCGTGGTATGCGGACGGAATGCAAGTAGACAGCCGACAAATTATGTTCGGAGACCTGTTTGTGGCCTTGCGTGGATCGGATACAGACGGTCATAATTTTGTTGCAGACGCTTTCGAGCGCGGCGCGGTTGCAGCAGTTGTTTGTGATCAAGTGCCGGGCATAGATGGCGGCGACCAGCGTCTGGTGCACGTTGCCGATACGATGGAAGCGTTAAACCTGATGGCTATCCATGCGCGGAATCGCGCGCCCTCTTATGTTGTCGGTGTAACAGGCAGCGCGGGCAAAACGAGCGTCGTACAGGCTCTTAGGCAGGCATTCGAGCGCGCAGGGCCTACCCATGCCAGTATAAAAAGCTATAATAACCATGTGGGTGTGCCGCTTTCTGTCGCGCGCATGCCGCGGCAAACACGGCACGCTGTTTTTGAGCTTGGAATGAGCTCTGCCGGAGAGATCACGCACGGAGCGAACATAGTGCGCCCAGACATGGCGGTGATCACGACTATAGGTGCCGCACATACAGAGGGCTTTCAGGACGTCGCCAGTATCACGCGGGAAAAGGCTGCCCTGTTTGACGCACTACCCAAAGGCGGCGTGGCAGTTATCGGGTTGGACCACGCCTATAGTGAACAGCTTTTAGGGCATGCAAAAGATGCAGGTGCAATGGCCATCACCGTATCGGTTCTGCACAATGCAGATGTCAGGCCAATCCGCATGACTGAACATCATAATTGTACATGTTTAACAGCCGATGTTTTTGGTACATTGGTAACCTATAAAATTGCGCAACCCGGTCGGGAATGGGTTTTAAATAGCCTCCTGATTTTGGCGGCGGTGAAAGCCGCTGGCGCTGATTTGGGCCAGGCCGCGCTAGCACTGGCTTCACTGGAAGCAGAGCCCGGTCGCGGAAGGGCCCACCAGCTAAATCTTGGGCACGGGCATGCGACATTATTGGATGATAGTTATAATGCGAACCCTTTGAGCTTGCGGGCGGCACTGCGCCGACTTTCTCTTGTGCCCGTTTGCGCGCCGGGAAAGCGGGTGGCCGTACTTGCTGATATGCAGGAATTAGGCTCAAAAAGTGAAGAACTTCATCTTTCGTTGTTGGGTGATCTGAAACGATTCAATGTGAATAAAGTGATTGCTTTTGGAGATCAAATGGCAAGCCTCGGTGAACATGCGGGCATCGCTACTGAGCGCTGGAACGATCCAGGAATTTCGGCGGCACGGCTGATGAACCAGCTTTCACGCGGGGACGCGGTCATGGTGAAGGGCGCCAATAGCGCAGCGCTTGATAGCATGGTGGCCGGGATGCTTGAAATTAGCCGAAACGAAGAAGTCTTGCCGACACTGAGAGAACGTCGGGCTGGCTATTAACAAGTATTGAGGAGTTATGGATGTTATATTGGTTGGCAGAACAGGGAGGAATATTTAACCTCTTTCGCTATCTGACTTTCAGAACTGGCGGCGCTGTTTTGACAGCCATGATTATCTGTTTCGTATTTGGTCCGGCCATTATTAGATGGCTTAAATCCAAACAAAAACAAGGACAGCCTATCCGAGAGGATGGGCCGCAAAGTCATATTATCGCCAAAGCAGGCACGCCCACTATGGGGGGGTTCATGATCCTGTTAGGGCTTGGTATTTCGACCCTTTTGTGGGCTGACCTTAGCAACAAATATGTTTGGGCCGTGCTCGCGGTGACACTTGGTTTTGGTGCAATTGGTTTTGTCGATGATTATCAGAAAGTCACCAGGCGGACATCAGGCGGCATTTCAGGCAAAGTACGTTTGCTGTTGGAGTTTGCTATTGCTGGAGCGGTTTCTTGGTATATTGCCGATTGGAATGGGACCGAATTGGCGCTGCCATTCGCGAAAAAATTTCTGGTCAACCTGGGAATTTTTTACGTCCCCTTTGTAATGTTGGTAATGGTTTGGGCAGGCAACGCTGTGAACTTGACAGACGGGCTGGACGGATTGGCAATTGTGCCGGTTATCATTGCAGCCAGCGCCTTTGGTCTTATATCTTATTTGGTGGGCAGCACTGTTTATAGCGACTATCTGGGCATTGCTTATGTTTCCGGGTCTGGCGAACTGGCGGTGATTTGCGGCGCTATGATTGGCGCAGGTATTGGATTTCTGTGGTTCAATGCTCCGCCTGCGATGGTTTTTATGGGTGATACCGGATCACTGGCGCTTGGCGGCATGCTGGGTGCGGTAGCTGTGATCACCAAGCATGAAGTTGTGCTGGGTATTATAGGTGGCTTGTTTTGGCTTGAGACGATCTCGGTTATTGTTCAGGTGATCTCTTTCAAGTTAACGGGAAAGCGCGTTTTTCGCATGGCACCTCTGCATCACCACTATGAAGAAAAAGGCTGGGCAGAGCCTACTATTGTGATCCGCTTTTGGATCATTGCTTTGGTATTGGCCATTGTTGGCCTTGCTACATTGAAACTAAGGTAGCACGTAATATGATCGTGGCATCGGCATATAAAGGGAAAACAATCGGAGTGTTTGGGCTTGCCCGCACGGGCATTGCCGCAGTCGAAGCCCTTGCTGCGTCCGGTGCCAAGGTAGCGGCCTGGGACGATAATGCCGAGCGCCGGGCTGGTGTTGGTGGCCACAGTGTCAATTTATATTCGGCAGATTTCACAAAGCTGGATGCTCTATTACTTGCACCGGGCGTGCCGCTGACACACCCTAAACCCCACGCTTTGGTTAAAAAAGCGCTTGATACTGGCACGCCTCTTATTAGTGATCTTGATGTTTTTGAAGCCGCACGGCCTGAGTTGCCTGCCCACAAGACCGTTGCCATAACCGGCACAAATGGCAAATCGACGACGACAGCTTTGATCGGGCATATGATCGAGTTTTGTGGTCGCAGCGTGGCGATCGGCGGCAATATTGGCACCGGTGTTTTGTCGCTTGATCCTTTGGACGAAGGCGGTACCTATGTTTTTGAGCTGTCGTCTTTTCAGCTCGACTTATCCAGTGATTTTAAGGCCGATGTAGCTGTTTTCCTAAATGTTAGCCCTGACCATATCGACAGGCATGGTACTTTTGAAAACTATTTGGCTGCAAAGGAAAATCTTTTTGATATGCAGGCGCAAGACGGTATTGCTGTCATTGGTGTTGATGATGAGTACGGTGTTGCTTTGGCTCAAAGATTGGGCGCGCGCGCCATTTTGATTTCAGTAGAGCAAGAGCTGGAAAAAGGCATCTATGTTTCGGGGGGACTGTTGGTCGATGCGCAGGACGGTGAAGCCACGCCAGTGGGCGACGTTAAGGGTGCAAAGGCGCTGCAGGGACTACATAACTGGCAAAATGCCGCAGTCGCTTATGGTGTAGGGCGTAGCCTTGGGCTGAAGGCTGCAGATATTTTGGACGCACTTCACAGCTTTCCGGGGTTGGAGCACAGGCAGGAAATTGTCGCTACGATAAACGGGGTGCGTTATGTAAATGATTCCAAAGCAACCAATAGCGACGCCGCGGCGCGCGCTCTTGCTTCTTTTCACAATATTCACTGGATCGCAGGTGGCCGGGCCAAAGAAACGTCCTTCAGTCATTTGTTACCTCGCATGAATGAGGTGAAGGCGTGTTATTTTATCGGCGAAGCGGCGGGGCAACTGGCTGGCGACTTGAAACCACATCACTTGGCAATTCACGAAAATCTGGAGCATGCTTTTGCCGCCGCGCGTGATGTGGCGAGTATCGGCGATACAATTTTGCTTTCGCCTGCTTGTACAGCGTTTGATCAATTTACCGATTTTGAACATAGAGGCCGCAAATTTAAGGCTCTGGTGGCGGCGATTTCGGGGGATCATATATGATAGCCCTGTCTCGCAATGATAATTCTGTATTGTCACGGTGGTGGTGGACAGTCGACCGCTGGATGTTGCTGATGATATTGACGCTAATTGGTCTTGGTTTGTGGTTATCGATGACGGCCAGCCCGGCGATAGCCGAAAGGCTCGGTCTGGATTCGATGCATTTTGTGAAACGCCAAGGTATGTTCCTGGGGGCCGCGATCGTGGCCGTTTTTTCAATTTCAATGATGTCCACAGCGACAATCCGCAGGATGGCTATCTTGGCGTTCCCGGTGACAATGATTTTGCTGATCGCAACCTTTGTAATTGGCCCGGAAATTAAAGGGGCAACACGGTGGATTCAACTTGGCAGCTTTACTCTGCAGCCGAGCGAATTTCTAAAACCATTCTTTATTGTCACAACCGCCTGGATATTATCAGCTGATATTGAAGGCGAGAAAATACCCGCCAAACAGATTTCAATTGGCCTTTATTTATTGGTCGCTGCGCTTTTGGTGCTACAGCCGGATTTTGGACAAACCGTATTGATCAGTGCGGTTTGGTTTGCGCAGCTGGCGCTTGCTGGTTTGCCTTTAATGTGGCTGTCGCTGACAGTTGGTATGGGGCTGCTTGGGCTTGGGCTGGGCTATGCTTTGTTGCCCCATGTCGCAAGTCGCATCGACAGGTTTATCAATCCGGCGAGCGGCGATACATACCAAGCCGATAAAGCGATGGAAGCTTTTGGTTCTGGCGGTCTTCTTGGTACGGGTCCGGGCGAGGGGGCTGTGAAGCTGGGGCTACCAGACGCCCATACGGATTATATTTACGCCGTGATTGGTGAAGAATTTGGGGCCATAGCAGGCGTGATGCTGCTGTTTTTGTTTGCGGGCATCGTTGTGCGCGGCCTCGCGAATTTGGTGAATGAAGAAAATCCGTTCAGACTTTTGGCAGCGGCTGGCTTGATTATGCAGTTTGGTTTACAGGCCTTGATTAATGTCGGTGTTAACTTGGCACTTCTGCCTTCAAAGGGCATGACATTGCCATTCATTTCTTATGGGGGCTCGTCGATGCTGGCGCTGGCAATTGGCATGGGTATGGCGCTGGCGTTGACCCGGCGAAATCGCTTCATTCAACGCGGCATTGACCCATTGGGCTGGAGGGCAGCAGAATGAATAGCGTGATAAGAGCCCCTTATATAATTTTGGCGGCAGGCGGAACAGGCGGTCATATGATGCCGGCGGAAGCCGTTGCAGATGCATTGTTAGCAGACGGATATGAAGTTTCTCTGGTTACTGATAAGCGCGGACAGTTGATCGGTAATGTAATGGCTGATGTTCACCGTATCGTGCTGGGCGCGTCCAGCCATATGGGCGGTGGCCTGTTAGGCAAAATAAAAGCGTTATTCAGCTTGGTAGCCAGTACATTTAGAGTGCGCAAAACCTTTCGCAAAAGGCGTCCGACAGTTGTCGTCGGGTTTGGCGGCTATCCTTCGTTGCCCGCAGTCATGGCGGCTCGCAGTATGGGTATTCCTTATATCTTGCATGAACAAAACGCCATTCTTGGCCGGGTTAACCGATTTATGGCCCGCAATGCACATTTGGTGGCCTTGAGTATCGAGGCGACTGAGCGTGTACCTGAGGGGACAAAAACATTCATCACCGGAAATCCGGTGCGTCAACTGATAGCCAAGTTAGCGAATATTGCCTATGCAGTGCCGATGGGTTTTGGCGATATCCGGGTTTTCATCCTTGGCGGAAGTCAGGGCGCTCGCGTTCTCTCTGATGTGGTGCCTGCGGCGGCGGCGTTGCTCGGTGAAGACCTTAAACAGCGATTGGATATTGTTCATCAGGCCCGGATCGAGGATATAGACCGTGTGTCGAAGATCTATGAAACGGCAGGAATTAAGGCTCAGGTTGAGCCCTACTTTAATGATGTTGGCGCAATTTTGCTACGCACCCAGCTAGTAATATGTCGTTCTGGTGCTTCTACACTGTCGGAGTTAAGCGCAATGGGTCGTCCAGCCATCATGGTCCCGCTTGCTATTGCCGCAGACAACCATCAGGCAGCGAACGCCAAAATTATTGCCGATGCTGGCGGCGGCATAGTCATCGAAGAACCAGACTTTACACCAGAAACATTGGCGCAAAAACTGAGCGCACTGTTTGCCCGAATGGGCGAGCTGCGCGACTGGTCCGATGGCATGCGGTCGGTAGCACGCCTTGATGCAGCAACAAAACTCTCGAACGCTATAATCGAATTCTGCGATAGTGAAGGACTGCGAGCATGAGGGGCATTCCTTTTGATATAGGCACGGTTCATTTTGTTGGTATTGGTGGCATTGGGATGTCTGGTATCGCCGAGGTTATGCACAATCTTGGATACAGTGTGCAAGGTTCGGATATGAGCGCCAACGCCAATGTGGAGCGCCTGCGCGGCCTTGGCATTAACATTGATATCGGTCAACGGGCTGAGAATTTGGGAAGCGCCAAGGTTGTTGTCGTTTCAACGGCTATCAAAAAAAGCAATCCCGAGTTTGAAGCAGCACGCGCTTCCGGCGTCCCTGTTGTGCGCAGGGCCGAAATGCTTGCAGAACTGATGCGTTTGAAATGGTGCGTCTCTGTCGCGGGTACCCACGGGAAAACCACGACAACCTCGATGGTGGCGGCGGTGCTGGAAGAAGCGGGCATTGATCCAACCGTTATCAACGGCGGCATTATCAACAGCTACGGCACCAATGCGCGGCTCGGCGAGGGCGACTGGATGGTCGTGGAGGCAGACGAAAGTGATGGTACCTTTGTCAAGCTGCCTGCTACAATTGCAGTTGTTACAAATTTGGACCCGGAACATTTGGATTTCTACGGTACGTTTGACGCTGAAAAAGAAGCTTTTAGAACATTCCTGGAGCGGGTGCCTTTTTACGGTGCCGCAGTGCTGTGTGTTGATCACCCCGAAGTGCAGGCTCTGATCGCCCATATTCAGGACCGAAAATTTGTTACCTACGGCTTATCCGCGCAGGCGGATGTGCGTGCCGTTAATCTTTTTTCTCAGTCAGGAACCGTTCGTTTCGATGTTGAGGTGCGCGACCGCTTAAACGCTGTGGTGCGTTCGATAAATGGCTTCAGGTTGCCAATGCCAGGCAATCACAATGTACAAAATGCATTAGCTGCAATCGCTGTGGGCCTTGAAATGAATGTATCGGACAGTGTGTTGCGGGCGGCATTTGCCAATTTTGGCGGCGTAAAACGGCGCTTCACCAAGACGGGAGAAGCCGCAGGTATCACGGTGATTGACGATTATGGACACCATCCAGTCGAGATCAACTGTGTATTGAAGGCGGCGCGACAATCCTTCAGTGGCCAGGTTATTGCTGTGGTGCAACCGCATAGATATACGCGGCTGCAAAGCCTTTTTGAAGATTTTTGCACCTGCTTCAACGATGCCGACATTGTTCTTGTTGCGCCGGTCTTTGAAGCAGGCGAAACGCCGATTGAAGGCGCTGATCAATCGAGCCTTGTTGATGGTTTGAAGCGTCATGGTCACCGTCTGGTCGATCAATTTTCAGGCCCCGAAGATTTGGCGGCTATTGTGCTGAAATATGGTAAAGTTGGTGATGTGGTCGTGTGCCTTGGTGCCGGTTCTATAACAAAATGGGCCAACGATTTACCTGAAGAAATTGCTGCTCAAACAGGAGGCCAGTCATGGCAAGAGAAGTGACAAAGTCTGTATTGGATCATCTGCCACATGTGCGGGGGCGTATTGTCCAGAATGCAAATTTGATGCGGTTGAGTTGGTTCCGGGTTGGCGGGACTGCCGAGGTGCTTTTCGAGCCTGCGGACGAAGCAGACCTGATTAAGTTTTTGCGCCATGTTCCCGGTTCTGTCCCCCTTACTGTGATCGGCGTTGGATCGAACCTGCTGGTGCGGGACGGCGGCGTTTCTGGTATTGTTGTGCGGTTGGGCAGGGCATTTGCAAAAACACGGGTTCGCGGGGATATACTGAAAGCTGGTGCGGCAGCGATGGACATGCACGTGGCCAAAGCCGCCCAAAAAGAAGGGGTTTCCGGTCTTGAATTTCTTATTGGTGTGCCAGGCACCATTGGCGGAGCGCTTTGCATGAATGCGGGGGCGTACGGGCGCGAAATCAAGGATGTGCTTGAGCATGCCCATGCGGTTGATCGCTATGGGCATGCTCATGAATTCAAAGCTGCAGATTTTGATTTCCGGTATCGCTCGTCTGCAATTGATCCGGGGATGATTTTTCTGAGTGCGTCTTTTCATGTCAAGAATGACGATCCCGAACTTATCCAGGAGCGCATGAATGCAATAACCGACGCGCGTCAGGAAAGCCAACCCATTGGTGTCCGCACAGGTGGCAGTACGTTCAAAAACCCGGAAGGGCAAAAGGCGTGGGAGTTGATCGAAGCTGCGGGATGCCGTGGCCTGCGTATGGGAGATGCCCAAGTTTCTGAGAAACACTGCAATTTTCTTATCAATCTTGGCAATGCGACAGCTTCTGACCTGGAGATGTTGGGCGAAGAAGTGCGGGCCCAGGTGGCAGATAAAACCGGTGTGACCTTGGAGTGGGAAATACGGCGCATAGGTAGCCCATTGAACAAAGAGGATCAGGTGTGACACTAACGCTCCGAAATCATTGGTTGGCAGTATCAGGTTTTTTAGCCATGATCACCTTGGTGATGGTGACTTTTTTCGGTCAGTCAGTTGCTACGGGTTGGATGCAGGAAACCAGCCGTCAGGCAGGTTTTATCCTGTCAAACCTGAGTATTGAAGGTAATGTCAGAACCCGGCAGGCTGATATATTGGCAACGCTGGATATCGATACTGGCATGCCCTTGATGGCAGTTGACCTTGAAGCACTTCAAGGCCGGGTGGAAGCACTGCCTTGGGTTCGTCAAGTTACCGTGACAAGGATTTTTCCGGGCGATATCAACCTAAAAATTGTTGAACGGCAGCCTTTTGCTCTTTGGCAGCGGAAGGGCCAACTGCGGTTGATTGATAACGAAGGCATTGTTATCACGCGGCGGGGTCTGGCGGAATTTGCTGCGTTGCCGATGATTGTTGGTGACGGTGCGCCGCTGGAAATGGGTAAATTATTTCAGATGTTGAGCATCGCCCCTGATCTTGCCAAGCGTGTCAAAACCGCAGTTCGAGTGGGTGATCGACGCTGGGATTTGCTCTTTGATAATGGTATTCGCGTAAAACTGCCGGAAGATCTTGATCCAGTTTATGGGAGTGATAAAGCATGGTCACGGCTTGATCGGTTGGAAAAACAACATCATTTGTTGGCGCGCGAAGTGAGTGTAATCGACATGCGCATCAAAAACAGAATGATCATGCGGGTAACCCCTGCTGGCCGACGCATGATGGACGGTAAAGAATGGGCAACCTAGAGACAATGAACGAATTATGATGAACGTCCCTATCCATAGGCCAGAAGGCACGGTAGCGGTACTTGATGTTGGATCAAGCAAGGTCGCGTGCCTGATTGCAGAGGCAAGTAATAGCGGTCAGTTTCTTGTCAAAGGTGTTGGTAATAGGGCCTGCAACGGTGGTGTTGTGGCTGGTGCCGTTGTTGATATGGACCTCACGGAAAAAGCAATAAGGGCGTCCGTTGACCAAGCTGAAAAAATGGCTGGAGTCACGATTAGTGATGTTATGCTGAGCTTTTCGGGTGGTTCGCCTAAAAGCCATGTTGTTGAAATCGACGTTAAAATTTCGGGCCATGCCGTAACACAGGCAGAGCTTGACGAAGCCATCAACCGTGCCAAAGCAGAAATTGATATTGAAGAAAAAGGCCTTCTGCATGCCTTTCCTGCGGCTTATGCAGTAGATGGTAATTACGGCACCAAAGCGCCTTTGGGCATGTATGGTAAAGTGCTTTCTGTTGCAGTCCTTGTTGTGACAGTCGATGCGGGGCCGCTAAGAAACCTGGAGGCCTGTGTGAGGCGGGCGCATCTCAATATAACTGCAGTGGTTTTGGCACCCTATGCGTCTGGTTTGTCTAGTCTTGTTGAAGACGAGGCGCAAATGGGGGCTGCTTGTATTGATCTGGGTGGCGGGACAACCGGCATTTCAGTTTTTGCACAAGGAGCCTTGGTGCATGCCGAAGTGCTGCCAATGGGTGGCTCACTTGTGACGGCTGAAGTGGCGCGCGGGCTGTTAACACCCTTTGAACAGGCGGAAAGACTAAAAACATTTAGCGGTGCAGCGGTTGTCGACCCTGCCGATGCCCGGATTGAAATCGAAGTACAACAAGTTGGTGAGCGTGGTGGTGATCGAATGATCCGCATGCCGCGCAGCGCATTGACAACGATTGTAAACAAGGAATTAGAGTTGCTCTTCATCGAGGTTGGACGACGATTGGACGCTTCCGGATTTTCAGGGGTTGCAGGAAAGCGGGTCGTTCTAACCGGAGGCGTCGCACAGTGTGAAGGTGTGAGGGATTTGGCGAGCAAAATACTGGGACGGCAAGTTAGGATCGGGCGACCAAAAGCCATGGGTGGTTTGCCGGTAGCAGCACAGGCCGCGAACTTTTGTGGTGCCGTTGGCTTGTTGGTTTACGCGGCGCGCGAACCACAACAGCTTTTCGATCACAATAAAAAACATAATACCCCCACAGACGGCGCCGGCATTTTTGGCCGTATAAGCCAGTGGGTACGGGACACATTCTAAAGAATCCTTGCTCAATTACTGGCATCCGCCGATAAAGCAGGTTAGAAATTACTGAACGGAGGATTTTGATTATGTCTATCGCATTTGGAAATACTGAACTGACCGAATTAACCCCGCGGATCATGGTGATTGGTGTTGGTGGTGCGGGCTGTAATGCAGTGAATAACATGATCGAAGCCCAGCTTCAGGGTGTTGATTTTGTAGTCGCAAATACTGATGCACAGTCGCTCGCGAACTCTGGTGCGGACAACCGCTTACAACTCGGCGTGCAGATCACGCAAGGCTTGGGCGCGGGTGCGCAGCCAAAAGTAGGTGCTGCCGCAGCCGAAGAAGCCGTTGAAATGATCGACGACATGCTAAACGGTTGCCATATGGCCTTCATTACGGCAGGCATGGGCGGCGGCACCGGCACCGGCGCGGCACCCGTGATTGCTCGCCGCGCCCGCGACAAAGGTATTTTGACAGTGGGCGTTGTGACGCGGCCTTTCCAGTTTGAAGGCGGGCGCCGGATGAAAATCGCAGACGCTGGCATCGCAGAGCTGGCCCAGCATGTCGATACGCTAATCATTATTCCCAATCAAAACTTGTTCCGGGTCGCTGATGAACGCACGACTTTTGCCGATGCCTTTAATATGGCAGACGAAGTGTTGCACTCTGGTGTGCGCGGCATCACTGATTTGATGGTCATGCCGGGCCTAATCAACCTCGATTTTGCGGATGTGCGCACTGTGATGTCTGAAATGGGCAAGGCAATGATGGGCACTGGCGAAGCCGAAGGTGATGCTCGGGCTCAGGACGCGGCTGCGGCGGCTATTTCAAATCCGCTTTTGGAAGAAGCTTCGCTCAAAGGTGCCAAGGGTGTTATCATCAATGTCACGGGCGGTATGGACATGACCCTCTACGAAGTTGATGAAGCCGTCAATATGGTGCGCGAACAGGCTGATGAAGATGCGCTTATCGTATTTGGTTCAGCCTTTAGCCAAGACCTTGAAGGTAAACTGCGTGTTTCTGTTGTCGCCACGGGCATTCAGGGCGGTTCAATCTCCATAGATATCCCACAGCCGACGCGGACAGTTTCAGTTGGTTCAGAGGTGGCAGCCGCGCTGGCGGAAAATTTTTCGGGCGAAGAAAAGAATACGGCGTCCGAGCATGCAAACGGCGAGCTTTCAATGGACGCGCATTCTGAAGCAGCACCACCTAGCGCGGATGACCCTAGCCATACAGTGATGGAGACAGAGAGCCCAGCCACGATAACTTCTGATGAGGCAGCAGCAGAAGCTTCACCTTTTGTGGTAAATTTGGACGCGGATGCTGAAGCCGTTGGGCAGCCAGAGACGGATAATGAAGATCAACTGGAGGCTATGGCCGTTGCTGCGCAAGGCCAAGAAACTTTTGTCTCTGGTGCCCCGATGACTCCCAAGGCATACACCCCGCAGACCGCGTTTCCAGCAGATGATGACCAGGTAAAAAGTTATGTCAGCGCTGAGAAAATAGAACCGGTTGAAGATATTGTTGAGGATGTTATTCCGCAAAAACGTTCGCTATTTCAGGTTATGACGGCAGGTTTGCGAAACAATGATGTGGCTTCGGCTGAGCAGGCGAAAAATCAGCTTGCCTCAAATGATTCCGGGGTGGCGAAAGAGCTACCGTCGGCTGCTTATTCGGAAGACCATGATCAAGCTTTGGAAGTTGGCGGCGTGAGCATGGATGATCGCCCTGCGCCTAAAAATGATAAAGATCAGCTAGAAATTCCAAGCTTTTTGCGTCGTCAGCAGAACTAGAAAACGGGCCGCGCGCGGCTATTTTTCGGTATAAATACCAGAAAATCCGGGTCGAGAGGCCCGGTTTTTTATTGTGTAGGGTTGTTTTTCCAGCGCGAGCGGGCTTTGTCGTCCTCGACCTTGGCCTCGACCCACCGGCTCCCCGAAGAGCCAACTTCTTTTTTCCAAAACGGAGCCTCTGACTTTAGATAATCCATCAAATATTCAGCGGCTTCAAAAGCAGCGCCCCGGTGGGCTGATGCGGTAACAATCAGCACAATATTGTCGCCGGGTACCAGTGTGCCGTGGCGGTGAATTATGGTGCAACCTAAGAGCGGCCAACGACTCTCAGCCTTTGAAGCGATCAGCATGAGTTGCTTTTCTGTCATGCCGGGATAATGTTCAAGCGTCATGCTATCAAGGGTGCCGCCAACGTCTCGTACGGTCCCGGTGAAAGTTACAATGGCTCCGATGTTTAGATCATTCTGTCTGAGCAGAGCAATCTCGGCCGCTACATCAAAGTCATTAATTTGAACAGATATCCGCGCCATTTTACCCCCCCGTGACCGGAGGGAATATGGCAACTTCATCATCTTTATTCAGGATGTGATCAGGCTGTGCGTAGGTTTGATTAACCGCCACGCGCAACATCCTGGAACTATCAAGAGCAGCGGCATAAACATCGCTGCGCCCTCTCAAATGATCAATCAGTTCACTAACCGTCACAGTGGCAGGTGGCGGTATATAAGTTTCTTCTGCACAACCGATGGCTTCGCGCAAACTGGCAAAATAGATAATACGCACAGGACTAGACCATATGCTTTAGGCCGGCGCGCATATAATCCACGCCAGTATAGAGCGTTAAAACTGTAGCGATCCACAGCAATACCAAACCGATTTCATGAGCGGGAATGCCAAAGTCTGGCGCGCCTTCTGACCACACCAACGCACCAAGCGCAATCATTTGGACAGTGGTTTTCCATTTCGCCAATACACTCACCGGGACACTGACCTGGGCAGCGGCCAAAAATTCGCGCAGGCCCGATACCAACAGCTCGCGGCACATAATGACAACTGCCGCCGCCACATGAATGCCATCAACCCACCGTGCATGAACAAGCATGATGATAACGGCACCAACCATCAATTTATCGGCGATGGGATCAAGAAATTGGCCTATTTTCGAAACACTGCCCGTTGCGCGCGCCAAGTATCCATCAAAAAAATCAGTGATGCCAGCGAGCGTAAAGGTAACAAAGGCAATATGACTACCAAGGGGTTGCTCAATGAAAAAGGAGGCCACAAGGATGGGGATTACAAATATCCGCGATAGCGTCAGTAGGTTGGGCAGATTCCACATGGTTATTTTGTCTCGGTTTTTTAGGGGCTAGGCGACACCATAAGCGTTTGAACGGCAGGGTCAATCACTCGTGAAAATGATTATATATTTGGGTAGCCATCGTCTTGGAGACACCGTCCACACTTTCCAAGTCACGCACATCAGCGCCTGCAACAGCCTTGGCCGAGCCAAAATGATGCAAAAGCGCCTTTTTGCGTTTTGGGCCAATGCCCGCGACATCGTCTAATAGTGATTTTTTGATTGCCTTACTGCGCCTTGCTCTGTGGGTGCCAATGGCAAACCTGTGGGCTTCATCACGTAGTCGCTGCAAATAATACAGCACGGGATCTGTAAGCGGCATAACAAATGACTGTCGCCCTTGCATATGAAATTGCTCCCGCCCGGCATGCCTGTCTGGCCCTTTCGATATGGCGACGACCGTAACACCGGTAACACCCAATTCAACCAGAGTTTCCATTACGGCCGAAAGTTGGCCTTTGCCGCCGTCAATAAGTAGCAAATCCGGCCAAAGGCCTCGCTCGCGGTCGGCATCTTCTTTTATCAGCCTAGAGAAACGTCGCAGCATCACCTCGCTCATCATACCAAAATCATCACCGGGGCTGATATCTTGCGATTTGATATTATATTTGCGGTAGCTGTTTTTCATGAAACCTTCGGGTCCGGCCACGACCATGCCGCCAACAGCGTGGCTGCCTTGAATGTGACTATTGTCATAAACTTCGATACGCATGGGCGGGGATGGCATTTCAAAAGCCGCAGCCACGCCTTCAATCAGTTTGCCTTGGCTGGCGCTCTCAGCCATGCGGCGCTCCAGCGCTTCGCGGCCGTTGCGACAAGCCTCTTTGATAATCTCTGCTTTTTTCCCGCGTTTGGGTACAGTAATTTCGACCTTGCGTTCCATGCGGGTAGAAAGGGCTTGTTCAAACAGGGGCTGATCCTGGATTTCATGAGAAATAAGGATCAGCTTTGGCGCAGGTTTATTATCATAAAATTGCCCGAGGAAAGCGGCCAATACTGCCGAGATGCCCTCGGTTTTATCGTGCTTAGGAAAATAAGCGTAATGGCCCCAATTTTGGCCTGCGCGGTAAAAAAATACCTGAATAGCGACTTGACCGGCCACTTCGGCTGCTGCGATTACATCAGCTTCACTGACCATTACATTAACCATCGACTGGTGGCTTTGAATTTGGGTGAGCGCGTTCAATCGGTCGCGGTAAATCGCAGCGGTTTCATAGTTTTGTTTGTCGCTCGCATTTTGCATGGTTGCTGCGAATTTTTTTTGGATATCGGTAGATTTTCCTTCAAGAAAAGCGCGGGCCTCACCGACCATGGCGCTGTATTCTGCTACACTTACTTTATCTACGCACGGCGCTGAACATCGCTTGATTTGGTAAAGCATGCATGCCCGGCTTCGGCTTTCAAAAGTCCCATCCGTGCACGTTCTAAGCTGAAAGATTTTTTGAAGCGTATTCAGGGTCCGGTTTACTGAACCTGCACTTGCGAACGGGCCATAATATTTCCCTTTATGGGTTCGTCGGCCCCTGTGTTTAGTGATTTGTGCCCACGGGTGGTCTTCGCGCAGCAAAATATACGGGAAGGATTTATCGTCCTTGAGTAATACATTGAATGGAGGTTTGAATTTCTTAATCAGGGAAGCTTCAAGCAGCAACGCTTCGCCTTCAGTACGGGTTGTTACAAATACCATCGAAACTGTGGATGAGACCATGCGCTGCAGGCGGTTGGGTAGCTGGTTGATCTGCGTATAGGAACCAATGCGGTTTTTGATGTTTTTGGCTTTGCCAACATAAAGCACATCGCCGTGGTTGCTCAACATACGGTATACGCCCGGGGCAGTTGGCGCTGTTTTTACATAAGCCCGAATAACCGAAACGCCCGACGCAAGTTGGCCCTCGCTCATGTGCTATACCTCCCGGCGCTGCTCTTAAATTGTATTTTGTTTTGCATGTTTTATTTTTGTCATGGCGGCGGTAATAATGCGAAGGGTTATTTGCAGATCGTCAGTTTTTAATGGAGAATGCGGTAAGGCTGCAGGCGATAAATTTATTGTGGCAAGCCAACGCTGTTGACCATTTTGAGTGAATAACCTGATCCCTATACAGCCCAATAGGGCTAAGTTGTTCGAGTTGTTGGATTATCCGCGATGAAGAATCACTTGGTAATGTAGCTTGTATTTTTAACAAAAAAGATTTCCACTAAATCTGTGGATAACCTTGTGGGGAACAACGTCCATTTTATTGTAATCTCGCTGTAACACTCGTTTCTACACGCTTTGCCTATTTTTTAAGCATGTTTCTTAAGTCATTGTTTTATATAGGGTCAGGAGCGCCAAGCAAATAAATTTATATAAAACAAAATTGTCTTATTGTGCAATGAGGCACATTATGGCAGTTATCGATTCGATGTGCACAACTTCTTGGCCCCATGGCTCGGTAGGGTGTAAAAAAAGCTAAATGTTACTAAACGCTTAACGACTTTTGACGCTCAATTTCGACGCCCACACTCGCTGCGCCAGCGACGGCTTCAAGTTTTTCTACTTTGACGCGGGCACCGATCACCCGGTCATCCGCCAATGCCATATCAGCAATTTTTTCTGCCAGCGTTTCGACCAGATTAATATGGCCGCCCGCAAGTATTGCGTTAATGTTTGTTACAATGTCGTTGTAACAAACGACATTGCCAAGTTGGTCATTGTGATGGGCGGTATTTTCCTGCACTGATAAGTCCACGCTGATGCGGATTTTTTGGTGGGTATCTTTTTCATGCTCCCATACGCCAATCTGTGCATCAACAATGTAATCACGCACAAATATATGCCGTACTGAGCGTGTCGCATCAGCGTAGGGTAGGTGAAGTATGCTGGCAGATGTTCGTATGTCGTCGTGTGCCATCGTTTAGTCCTCAAGAATGTCTTTGGTGCGCCAAGCAAGATGCTGACCACCGTCCAGCGCTATCAATTGTCCGGTTATGGATGAAGTCTCAAGCAGAAAACGCACGGCTTTTGTAATTTCGGCAAGTGTTGGTCCGGCACCTAATAGCACTGCCGCAGCTTCGTTTTTGAAATCTTGCTGAGTTTGATCCGTATTTGCGAGCGTCGGCCCTGGCCCAATGGCATTGACCCGAATATTGGGGGCAAGTGCTTGGGCTGCGGTCTGTGTGGCTGTCCATAAACCCGCTTTGGCAATTGTATAGGAAAAATACTGCGGGTTAAGCTTTAATACGCGTTGGTCTATCATATTGACCACCGCACCCGGTTGATCCTGTGGCAGGCCCGCCGCAAAATTTTGTATCAACATCAAAGGGGCCAACAGGTTGACCCTGTGATGCTTGTCCCAGCTCTCATGCGTGAAATTTATCAAGTCATCTTTTTCAAAGACAGAGGCGTTATTCACCAGTATTTCAATCGGCCCGCCAAGCTTGGCAGCCGCTGTTGCAATGAGAGTATTAACCGCACCTGAATCTTGAAGGTTTGCGCCAACTGTTGTTGCCCTTCCCCCTGCGGCTTGAATCGCCTCTACAACGGCCTCAGCGGCCTCTGAGGAGTCATGATAATGCACCGCCACCGCTATGCCGCCTGCGGCCAGGTCCAGAGCTATGGCACGCCCAATACGCTGTCCTGCCCCTGTCACAAGTGCGGTCTTGTATAGAGAATTGATCACATTTGCAGTCCCATTGCGGCGGCGCTTTCATAGCTATGTGCTAAATAGACGATATAGGCCACATACAAGCTGACCATCGCGACGCCGGAAAGCTTGCCTACTTTTGAACGTAAATGACAGAAAGGAACAAGCAGCAAGGTCGAGCCGAGCATGACCCATAGATCGACGTTCAAGAAACTTTCCGGTATTGGTATGGGGCCGACGATTGATGTAATGCCCATGATGCCAAGTAAATTAAACAGGTTTGACCCGATTACATTGCCTACCGCGACATCACAGTGGCCGCGCACTGCAGCGACAACGGCCGTGACCAGTTCAGGCAGGCTGGTGCCCAGTGCGACAAGCGTCAACCCAATGACGGCTTCAGATACGCCGTAATCACGGGCTATAAAGACCGCCCCTTTCACCAAGAGGTCGGCACCGATCGCCAAGCCGATAAGGCCCCCGACAACCAGTCCGGCAGAAAGCATATAACTATCGGGTTTGTCTTGAAAGCCTTCAACGCATTCCAAGGGCTCAAGATCACCAGGCAACGTTTTGGAACGCATGCCTGAGTAGATAAGGAACAGGCTCAGGAAAACCAGCAGGACGATGCCTTCCTTCAGCCCAATTGTGCCGGTATGCGCCAATCCAATAAAAAGGCCGGTCGCCACCAGCATAAACATTAAGTTACGGCCCAACCGGGGGGCGTCGCATGTCATTGGGGCAATGATTGCGGAAAGTCCAACCACAAGCAGCACATTCGCAATGTTTGAGCCAACAACATTACCAAGGGCAAGGGTGGGGGCATCTTTCAATACAGCATCGATACCCACAACCAGTTCTGGCGCTGATGTGCCAAAAGCAACAACGGTTAGTCCGATGATCAGTTTTGAGATACCTGCGCGCTGCGCCAGCGAAACTGCGCCGCGAACCAGAAAGTCCCCGGCGAAAACTAACAAAACTAAACCGGCAACAACTTGTACATATGCCATGCGGTGATGGTGTCCTTAAATTCGTCGGGTGCGAAAATCTGCATCCATTTCAGTTTATATAGTGTTTGGTACGGGAAATTGGAAGTCAGTAACCGCGAATCTTATCCAACATATTATCCGGGGCCCGACCACTTCGAAGGCGCTGGATGTTTTCCAATATGTAACGGGCGGCTGAATCAGCGCGTGTAATTGCTGCAACATGCGGTGTTATGATTACTGCGGGATGATGCCACAGCCAATGATCATCAGCCAAGGGTTCCTCGGGAACGACATCCAATGTGACACCGGATAAATGCCCGCTGTTTAAATGGCTATGCAAGGCGTCGAGGTCAATTAGACTGCCGCGCCCGGCGCTGATAATTGCCGAACCCTTTGGCAGTATAGCGAGACGCCTGTCATCAAGTAGTCCTTTGGTATCCTTGGTTTCCGGCAGTAGTCCGACAAGGATATCGGTCCGCGCGAGAAAAGCTTCCAGCGCGGAGGGGCCAGTGAAATGTTCGGTATTTTCCTCCTCGGCTTTTGCAGAGTTTGACCATGTGGCAATTGGGTAGCCCAAAGGCCGCAGGGCGGACGCAGCGCACTTGCCAAGGCTGCCATAGCCCATAATCCCAACACGTACGTGGCTTGCTGGCTTTGAGAATGCCCGTTGCCAATGTGCTCGGTGTTGCTGCGCCAGAAACAGGGGCATCTGACGGTGGTGCATTAAGACATTCATCAGCACATACTCGGCCATGCCTTCTTTCAGGCCGTCGTCACCCATGCGAATTATCGGAACGTCCGGCAGTTCTGGGTCCGCCAGAATATGATCGATTCCGGCACCCAGTGAGAATATGGCTTGAATATTGGTGTATTTTTTCAGGAGACCGGCTTCAGGCTGCCAAACAAATGCATAAGCCGGGCCGTCATCGGGGCTGCCCCAGTCTGGGTAACTGCGAAAATCAACATTGGCATCGGCTTGCAGCATGGCCGCGCGCCACATATCATGTGGGTATCCATCCAAATAGAAAAGTATGCGAATCATTTCACCGGCACCGCCAATGTATCGTGATGGCTGACGATCAGTTCGCGTAAGTGAAAGCTGATATCGGCCCGGTTCTTAAAACCTGCTTCAACGGCAGCGGCTTCCTTTTGCTCGGACGTAAAAGGGGCATCTTTGGCAAAACTCGCGAGGTTTTGATGGAAACCGATGGTGAAAATATCAACGTCAGAACCGATAGTGACTTCAAAGATCACGTTTGTCAGCTGTCCAGTTCGCGCCAAATAGTCGTTTTCAATGTTACGCTGCCGTAAAAGTGCAGCGTATTTGCCAGCGGCGGCATTGAACATTTCTATATGGAATAATCCCGCGCTAGCCGCTTGTTTTTGAATGTCAGGCCAAGTTGATTTCGACGTTGCCAGAAAGGTTGTTTGATAGTCCGCGAGCTGATTAAAACGGTCTTTCATTAGGCTTTGCCAAAGCGTTGGATAGGTTTCGCATTTAAGCTTTTCACATTTCGTGTTGACCTTTCCTACAATCATCAGATCCCATTGATTGCCTTGGCTGTGCCTCATAATGATCGGGGCCGCGCCGGTGACCGATTTCCAATCGGTCGTCTTTGTTAATTCCAATAGCGCGGGCAGGTTGCCTGGGGCGGCCCGAAGCTGGCTTATCCAATAGTCATCTCCGTACGCGGAAAAACTTGTTAGGGCGAGGCAGATTGCAGCGATGAAAAAGGAGCAAACCTTGACGTTGAAATTCCGCATATTGTCCGCTCCTGCAATTATTTTTTGTTTAATAACAATTATTGTGATGATAAGCAGATAAATACAGCTTGAAAAGCTATGGCGAATCAATTATTCGTGCCAGCGAAATAGGGTGCGTACAGTGTGTGCGAGTTTCCCTTGCTTTTTGATTAGGCTGGCACTATGTTCCGCGCCTTAATTCAAGGAATTCACCAGTAGGTGGGTTACACAAGATAGTTAGCGGCCCCATACGGTGAGCCCTGACGCGTTAAAAGGGTAAGAAAATGGCAGTTCCAAAGAGTAAGATATCGACATCTCGTCGTGGTATGCGTCGTTCGCATGACAGCCTGAAGGCCGTCAATTTTCAAGAAGATTCGCACACAGGCGAGTATAAATTGCGTCACCATATCGATTTGAAAACTGGCATGTACCGTGGCAAACAGATTATCGAGCCAAAAGGCGACTATTAAGCTTTATTGACTAACGCTCGTGACTTTGAAAACCGACGATGCCTTGCGGCACGTCGGTTTTTGTTTTTTATGCTCTGTTTTTTGATATGCTAAAGCCGCTGATAAGTGATTTGAAATTTGCTCAGTCTAATACCCAACAAAATAACAGAAGGATTTCCGATGACAGTTCGTTCCGTTTTCCTTGCTGCGGCAATCTTGTGTTTAACTGCCTGTGTCACGACCAATCAGGTGACAGGGCGAACCCAATTTATTACCATCCCTGCCAGCCAGGATGCTGCGCTCGGGCTTGAGGCAATGAAGCAAGTTCGGGAAACTGCGCCTGTGCTCAGCGTCGGGGTAATCGCCAACCGGGTGCAACGCATTGGCAATGCCATTACGCCCTTTTCTGACAAACCGGAAATGGGCTGGGAATTTGTTGTTATTGACGAGCAGGTATTGAATGCATGGGCATTGCCTGGGGGTAAAATTGCCGTTTACCGGAAAATGGTAGATAATCTGACTGACGAAGAACTGGCAGCGGTCCTTGGACACGAAATTGCACATGCTGTGCTTAGGCACGGTGCTGAACAGGTCAGCCGTGCACAAGCTCAACAATTGGCGATCGCGGGTATCGGCGCCATTGTCGCCAGCCAAACAGAAGATGAAAAAACAGCCCAGTTGGCCGTGAGTTTAGGCTCGCTGGCGGCACAAGGTTTTGTTGCTTTGCCGCACAGCCGCAGCATGGAACTGGAGGCCGATGACATTGGCACCATTTATATGGCGCGCGCTGGTTTTGATCCGCGCGCGGCAGTACGGTTGTGGAAAAAGATGAGCGGTCTTAAGGATGGTAACGGTCCGCCAATCTTCCTGTCTACGCATCCGGCAGATGCTCAGCGCATTGCGCGGCTGGAAGAAAAGATGGCGGACTATATGGCTGTTTATTCCAAGTCGCAGCATTGAAAGAATCAGTCAGCACACCCTTAAGAGGGCAGCGCTTGAGAAATTTATCCTCGGCGCTTAGCCGTTGGCATTTATCCGTTCACGCTGAGTAATCGAGGCCAATGTCTACGGCCGGCGCGCTCTGCGTTAGGCGGCCAACCGATATAAATTCTACGCCGGTTTTTGCGATGGCTGTAATCGTATCCAAATTCACGCCGCCTGATGCCTCGCACGGAATTACGCCGTTTACGATGGCCCGCGCCTGCCGCAGCATTGATGGCGGCATATTATCCAACAGCAGACTGTCGGCCCCGACACGCACAGCTTCGCGTACCTGATCAAGCGTATCACATTCTACCTGAATGGGGCCTTTTCCGGTGGCCTTTGCCGCACGAACCGCCTTTTCAATGGATCCAGCAACAGCGATATGATTATCTTTAATCATGACCGCGTCATAAAGCCCCATCCGGTGGTTGCTGGCGCCGCCCATTGCTGCTGCATATTTGGCAAGTTTGCGTAGGCCCGGAATGGTCTTGCGCGTATCCAGAAGCGTCGCTTTGGTGCCGTCTATGGCATCAACATATCGCCGCGTGAGGGTGGCAATGCCGGAAAGGTGTTGAAGGATATTCAGCGCTGTGCGTTCGGCTGATAGCAAGGCGTGCGCTGTCCCTGATACTTTTAAGATGCAAGCGCCAGGCGTTAATTGGTCGCCGTCTTGCGCCTTGAATTCCACGGTGCAGGCTGGGTCTAGACGCGTAAATATCGGGCTCATCAAAGGCAAGCCTGCAAGTACGATGCTTTCGCGGGCATTCATGCTTGCGGTTAGCGTTGCATCGGCTGGGATTACCGAAGCACAGGTAATGTCGCCGCTGGCGATATCTTCGGCAAACGCGGTATCAATGAATATATTTATTTCCGCCTCGGTAAGTGGAAAATTGCTCATAAACGCGGCCTTTGGGTTTTAAATCTAGGCTCCGATGGATGGCCTTTATTTACTATTGCTAACGGCGGGGCTCATTTCCAGCATCCGGCGCAGCGGTTTTTCAGCGGCGATACGGATTGCTTCATCCAATATTATTTCCGGGCCGCCGTCACGCAGGCACAGATACAGCTTTTCCATGGTATTCAGCGCCATGAAGGGACAGCTATTGCAACTGCATTTACCATCCGCGCCTGGAGCCCCGATGAAAGTTTTGTTCGGCGAAGCTTTTTCCATCTGGTGGATAATACCGGGCTCGGTTGCTACAATGACAGTATCAGCCTCGGTTTCGGTACAAAATTTCAAGATTGAACTGGTAGACCCCACATGATCAGCATGACGGATAATATTATCCGGGCATTCAGGATGGGCCGCAACCGGGGCACCTGCATGGCGCGCCTTTAACTTGATCAATTCCTTTTCACTGAACAGTTCATGCACGATGCAGGTGCCCTGCCACAAAAGCATGTCGCGGCCAAGTTTACGGGAAAGATAACCACCCAAATGTTTGTCCGGCGCAAAAATAATTTTCTGATCTTCCGGGATTTGACGCACGATATGTTCGGCGTTGGAGCTGGTAACAATAATGTCGGTATGCGCCTTAACCGCAGCCGAGCAATTGATGTAGCTTAATACCAAGTGATCGGGGTGGGCCTTGACAAATTGTTCAAATTCGTCGGGCTGGCAGCTATCTTCTAAACTACAGCCTGCCGCCATATCAGGAAGCACGACCTTCTTTTCTGGGCTGAGAATTTTTGCCACTTCAGCCATAAAACGTACCCCGCAAAAAACAATCATTTCTGCGTTCGTTTCAGCGGCTTTTCTGGATAGGTCGAGGCTGTCGCCTACAAAGTCAGCGATATCTTGAATCTCGCTCGCCTGATAATAGTGCGCAAGGATAACGGCGTTTTTCTCGGTGCGCAGACGCTTGATTTCTGCCACCAAATCCATGGTGGGGTCTACACTTAGGGGTGAAGCTAAATTCATAGTTATCTCCTGCATTTCTGCACAACTCAAAACATCAAAACATACACAATGAATATGTGTTTTCAGCCGCATAGATACAAGGCTAAGGTCTTTAAGGCAAATAAGGAATTATTCTCGTTCGGCGAGCCTAAAGTTACTTGATAGGCGCGGCGGTCCGTCACATGCGACCCGGGCTTCATCAACAAGCGCAATCATGTGACCCAATACCGAGCGTGCGGCCGCTGGATATAGGCGTTTATCCACGCCTTTGTACATTTTGGGCACCATATTTTCAATGGATGTCGGCCCTTGTTCCAAGTGCTTCAGGATTTGGCCTTCGCGCATGCGGCGGTGGGTTATAATGCCACGGATAAAAGGTAAGGGGTCTGTCACCCAAGGACCGTGGGTTGGCGCCAAAATTTCAGGGTTTCTTTCCGCTACTTTTTTCAGGCTGGCCAGATATTGTCGCATATCACCGTCAGGCGGTGCAATTACGGTTGTGGCCCAGCCCATAATATGGTCACCGACAAAAAGGGTGTTTTCTTCCTTAAGGTGAAAACACATATGGTTTGCTGTATGGCCGGGTGTATGCACAGCCGTGATCGACCAATCAGGCCCTGATATTTCAACGCCGTCCTTAAGGCAAGTGTCGGGGGCATAGCGATAATCTGCACCCATTTCCACGTCTTCACCTTCCAGGCCACCCCTGCGGCCCATGCCGTGCGCGCCGAAGCCCAGTATCACCGCCCCGGTTTGATCAGCGAGCCATCGTGCCAACGGCGAATGATCGCTGTGGCTGTGGGTGACAAGAATTTTGGTGATGGTGCGCCCAGCTGCGGCTTGCAAGATGGCGGAGCCGTGTTGGAGGACAAGTGGCCCCGGATCAATCACCGCCAAACCCTCTCCAGCACCGACAAGATAAGTGCCGGTACCTGTATAAGTATAGGGGCTTGGATTATTGCACAATACACGGGTTATCAGCGGGCTCATTTGCTCCGCTTCGCCGTAATTGGCTTTTATTTCATGTTTAAACTTCATTGAAGGTTCTACTCGTTGCTTATGGCCCGAAACCTGTAGCAAGCGATAGAAATGTCAAGAGATAGTGGAAGGGGAGACATAGAAAACCGACCATGCTACAGCGGATTGAGGTGGGGCAAAACATAGCATGGTCGGCTTCTAATCATTGGTCGCCTCAACGGCAGCTGGAGCGACCTTAAAACTGGGAACTAACGATCAGTGGCAACTGGAGGGCTGGTTCGCTCTTAACATCGCAAGGGGTGTGCCAGCTTTATAAATTTATATATTTCAATGGCTTAGAGTGTCTATGGATGAGTGCTGTTCAGGATTGAAACAAAAGTGTACCAAAACAATACATGTGATTAGGTTTCAATTTGACGCAATTCTCCGAAACCCATGCTTTTCCCAGATATGGACTGCGGTTTGGCCTGTGAGAAAGTTTAAAAAACTGTGGGCGGCTGCGTTTTCAGGCTGGATAACGGCTGCCTGATAAAGGATTGGCGGTGAAAGCCCCTCTGGTACGGTATAGGCAATATGGGTTTTTGGGCTGGCCAATGCGTCGCTTTCATAAACAAAGGCGGGAATGCCTCCTGCTTCAACAAGCCGTAACGCTTGACGAACATTGGGAGCATATGCCAGCCGAGGCTCCAAATTTTGCCAAAGGTCGATTGCCATCAGATAGGATTTTGCATACTGCCCCGCTGGCGCCGTGACAGGATCTGCAAGTGCAAGCCTGCGGCCTTTTAGCAGCTCATTAAATCCCGCAGCAGATGGTTTAAAGGGGGGTAGATAGCTTTCGTTTGCAGGGACTACCAGTACCAATCTGTTTGAAATCAGCGATGTGGCACTTTGTGCCCTGCCTGCATCGACAAGGCTTTGTGTCCAGATTGGGTTGGCTGAAATAAAAAGATTGGCGGGTGCGCCAGACTGGATTTGGCGGGCCATCGTTGCGCTGGCACCAAAAGCCAACTTTGGCTTTATATTGCCGGTGGCGCTGGCCCAAGCATTTGATTGTGCGGTTAGCACATCGGTAAGGCTCGAAGCAGCAAAGACAATTAAGGCTTGCTCCCGTCGTACAGCTTCTCCAGCTGTCAGGGGAACAGAGCCAAGCAGCGCGAAAATCGTTATCATCAATCCAAATTTAATGCCGTTCATTTAAGTCCCGTTATTTTGTTTTTCAGATATTTTTCATTACTGCAATTATCGCCTTACAAGGATTGGAAGTTACTATAGAAGAAGTCTTCACGATTTGGGTAGCGCGAAAGGTTTTTCGGCGGCACCCGCACAGGCCGGACGAAGCTTGATGTACCGGTGGCGAAGCCAGACTATGGAATAGAGTTCTGAAGCCAAAAGTCGGATTTTAGTGACTAAAGGCCAAATTCTTGCCGAAGTTGCGCGGTACGTGGATCTTGGATTTCTGGTGTGGCCAACAGGCGTTCGCGCATATAGGCACTTTGCATATCTGTTGAAATGAACTCAGCGGCAGAGGCGATGCGCGCTGTGGCTGGGTCTATCACTGGAATGCCCTGTTTGGCCGGGTGGAACTTGCCAAGAAAGCTTTGGTTTTTGCTTTCGAATGTGGCGGTAATGGCCTCAAATTGTGCTTGGCTTAATTGCAATTTATAATCGGGCTCGGTTTTTTCCCGGTCGAGCAGCAGTTCAAATATGCTGTCATCGTGAATAGATTTGAAAAATTCAGGACGGTTGCTCATAAACGTTAAGAGCCGGGCATCATGGCTGATGTTTTGATTGGCAACGGGCACCATTTTGGCCGAATCGAGGCCTGTAAAGGCGCAAAAATCGTCAAGAATGTTGCTGCCCACTAAAAACGCCTGGTTGATAAAGCGTATATGATGGCCCGCCAACCCTACTTTGCCCCGCCACGGTGCGATGTTGGACCAATAGTCGGGCTGCTCGGTTTTCAAACGGTTTTCGATGAACTCTGCGAGCGAGAGGCCATTTTTCAATCCCCATTGCCGCCATGCTGACAGCATAATTTCGTCCTGTCGGCGCACATAATAGACCAGCTGAATATTCACTAAATCCACAAGTGGCATGAACAATTTATGCCATTTCCATTCAAACAGGCACTCAGACGATAAAATCAGCTTGTTGTGTGACTGCGCGGCAGTTTCTATCCAACGCTTCAAAATGCTGACATCGCCGCTGGCCTTGATCGCTTGAAGGGCTTGCAGCGGATTACCGGGTGGCGCACTTTGATTTGCGAGGGTAAGTTTGGCTGTCGGCAGGGCAAAACCAGCAGCATCGAGGTGCTGCCAATTCTTAAACAGGAACGCCTGCAACGTCGTTGACCCTGCTTTGGCATGCCCGATATGCAGATAAAGTGTTGGCTTATTGTTCGCCGTACCCATCAAATTTCCTATCCAGATATCATCAGCCCTTGGCTTTTCGCCGCATTTCCAATTTACCTGTTATGCAAATGAGACTGCAACAAAGCATTAGGCGATGCTGTTTTTTCCTACTAGGGTTTTTTTGCTTTCCGGGGGGAAAGTTTTAACGGGGAACTAAAATATGGCTGCAAAACATAAGCGCGTTATGGGCTTTTGGCGTACTTGGGGGCTTTCCGTAGGGATGATGGTGGGGTCGGGTGTTTTTCTGTTACCCACAGTTATGGCCCCTTATGGTCGCTACGCACTTTTTAGCTGGCTGATTACGGGCGGCGGCACCATTGCCATGGCCTTGTCGCTGGCCTATATGGCGCGGCGCGTTACCAAAAGTGGCGGGCCTTACGCCTATACCCGTGCCGGATTTGGTGATTTCCCCGGGTTTTTGATGGCTTGGGGCTATTGGATTTCGATCTGGATTGCTGTGGCGGCAGTAACCATTGCCTTTGTCGGGTATCTTGCAGAATTTATCCCTATCCTTAGCCGCTCACCGAATTTATCGCTCGGTGCCGGGCTTTCACTAATTTGGGTATTGGTATTTTTGAATTGCCGCAGTGTGAATGGGTCTAGTGCCTTTCAGTTGGCAACCAGTTTGGCCAAATTTTTGCCTTTGCTCTTTTTAGCACTCTTTGGGCTCGTGAATGTAGAAAGCGCGAATTATGCGACGATGATTGAGCCCGAGGGCGGATTGTCTAGTCTGGCTGCCGCCAGTGCGCTGGCCATGTGGGCCTTCATTGGCTTCGAGGTGGGCACAATCCCTGCGGGCGAGATTAAAGACCCGGCCCGCACGATACCGCGCGCAATACTTGCGGCAGTATTGGCGGTTACCGTTCTTTATTTCAGTGTCACTGTGGCGGCGTTTGGCCTGTTGCCATCTGATGTGCTTGCTGTGTCTACAGCACCGCTTGCAGATGCGGCGGGGGCTCTAGTTGGCCCTGTCGGCGGAACGATTGTAGCCATAGTCGCGCTGATTGCGACGGGAAGCGGAGTCAACGCCAATATATTCGCAGTGGGTCATATGCCGATGGCAGCAGCGATTGATGGTTTGTTTCCTGCCGGGTTTGGTAAGTTGGCCCCGCAAGGCACGCCGGTCTTTGCATTCATTATCGGCGGCATATTGGCGTCGATTGCTTTGGCGCTTAATTTTGTCAATGGTCTTATCGCGGCCTTCGAGTTTTTGATCCTGTTGTCGACGATTACGGCGCTGGTACCTGTTGCGTTTTCTGTCGCTGCGGCGTGGCTATTTTCCTTGCGCGATACAGATGTAAGTCCGGCTGCACGGCATCGGCACAATTTGGTGGCGCTGCTGGGTTTTGGTTATGCAATGTGGGCTATTGCGGGCTCTGGGCGGGACAGTGTGTATTGGGGCTTTTTGCTGTTGCTCTTGGGCGTACCTGTGTATGCTTGGATTGTCGCCAAAAACCCGAATGCTGATATAAAAGAGTGAAGCATGCGCCTTACTGGCTTGAATGAATATGAAGCTTTGAAAGTGGTTGCCGTGCGATCGCCAGAGGCCGCTTTTGTATCCGCCGAAAAGATCGCCGCTGAATGGAAAGACCTGCGTTTTCATCAACCGCCAGATTACGGTATCGCTGTGCAAGAGCATGCAGCCTTTCGGGCAATGCTTGCCAACGCAGGGGCGGAGATTGTAGATTTGGGCGCTACGGACGGGCTAACACTTGATGCTGTTTATGCACGCGATGCCCTCGTTGTCAGTCCCAAGGGGTTAATTTTATGCCACATGGGCCGGAAAAGCCGCCGTGCGGAACCCAAAGTCTGCGCTGAAGACCTAAGCCAGCAGGGCTATGTTATCGCTGGTGAAATAAAGAGCCCTGGCACGCTTGAGGGCGGGGATATAATTTGGCTTAATGAAAAGGCGCTGGCTGTGGGCAAGGGGCCACGCACCAACGCTGAGGGCATCAAACAGTTAGCTGCGATTTTGGGCCCAGATATTGATCTGCATATAGTGCCGCTTCCAGCGCCGAATCACCCCGAGGATGTTTTCCATTTGATGAGTATGATCAGCCCGGTGGACAGTGATTTGGCCCTAATTTATCAGCCATTGATGCCGGATGCTTTTCTTGATTGGTTAACTCGGCAGGGTATAAATTTTGTCGAAGTGCCTGAACAGGAATATGCGTCGATGGCCTGCAATATACTTGCGCTTGGCCCCCGTGATATCCTGATGCTTGATCATTTACCTGAGACAAAAAGCCGCCTTGAAAAAGCGGGTTGCCGTGTGCAAACATACAAGGGTGATGAAATTAGTCGAAAGGGTGAGGGCGGCCCAACCTGCCTGACACGGCCGCTGGTGCGGGGGATATAAAATGAATGTATCTGCGTCAAATCAATATGACAGCCTTCCGGCCTGGACGTATGATGATCCGGATTTTTTCAAGGCTGAAATGGATGCTGTTGTGCGCCCGGCATGGCAGCTGGTATGCCACCAGAACGACATTCCCAATGCAGGTGATTATGTAAGCCTTGATATCCTGAACGAGCGGCTTGTTGCCGTGCGCGGCGAAGACGGCGGGCAAGGTGGCGGCGAAAATGGCGGTGATATTCGCGTTTTCCATAATGTGTGCCGCCACCGGGGTTCGCGGTTATTAGAGGGTGACAGCGGTACGTGTCCGGGGCGTATCCGTTGCCCTTACCATGCCTGGACATGGGATACGGGCGGCGCGCTCATCAATGTGCCTTACGAGAAAGATTTTGATAATTTCGACCGCGCCGATCACGGCTTGGCACCTGTAGAAAGTGCGCTGTATTTGGGGTTTGTCTGGGCTCGGCTGGTGCCGGGCGGCCCTTCTGTCGAGGCTATGTTCAGCCCCTACATCAATGAAATCACCCCTTACCGCATGGAAGAGTTGCAGCCGTTGGGGCGTGTTACACTTCGCCCGCGCGCGGTGAATTGGAAACAGATCGCCGATAATTATGTTGATGCTCTGCATATCCCGGTTGCGCATCCGGGCTTGTCGGGCCTTGTGGGCAACAGTTACGGCATGGAAGTGGGCGGCGATATCCACAAAATGTGGGGCGATGTGATCGCCAGTCGCAAGGATTGCTGGTCAACGCGTGCTTACAAAAATATATTGCCGAAGGTGGATCATTTGCCTGCTGATAAACAGCGTCACTGGGTTTATTACCGCCTGTGGCCCAATGTGGCCTTTGATATTTATCCTGATCAAATTGATTTTATGCAGTTTATCCCGGTATCGCCGAATAAAACCCTGATCCGCGAAATTGCCTATGTATTGCCGGATGAACGCCGCGAAATGAAAGCCGCGCGCTACCTGAATTGGCGCATCAACCGCGAAGTGAACGCCGAAGATACCGCCATTATCAACCGCGTGCAGGATGGAATGGGCTCGTCCAGCTTCACCTCGGGCCCGCTGGCCAAAACCGAGGTTTGCCTGCTCGACAGCAACCGCCGCATCCGCGAGGCCGTGCCCACAGCAAAGCACAGGCTCTGCCCAACCCCACACAAGATTTAATCAATTAAATTTTCACCGGAACTGTTGTTCTCGGGGTGCCGCGATCAATCCAGCAAAATCTTTGCATCGACTTTATAGAAATTCGATTTTTTCCCTTGGGAATGGGCTTTTTTATCCAGTCTTTTCCATTTGGCCTGTAGGGTCCGGCATTTTTTATCAAATCCCGAGATGGCCGCGAGCCCCGGCCACAATGAAAAAGGATTGGGTCGAAAACTTGTCCATAAGCATAGCCGTGTTGCATCCGCCAAAGCTTCGCTGCGCCGGTGAAAGCCATTTGTATTGGCAATTACCAGCGTGCCTGCGCTTACGGTTATCAATTCTGGCTCGGGCAGATGCATTTCTTTCAAATCGTTGGCAGTGACCCTGAAAGAGCCATCTTCCGAGTGCCCATCGTTTAATTTTGCGGCAATAAGTGAGCGTTTATACTCCCATTTTAGCCGCGCCCAGCTTAGCCGGTTTGAACCGCGAACATAGGAAAACGGGCCGTCCTGCTTGCCGACATCAGCAAGAAACAACCAGGCTTTCATCGTTGAATGGAAGGTATCAGAGTGCAGTGTTTTTTGCGGATCGGTTTGCTTGACCCCTTTATTATGCCGCAGTCTCTCCAAAAATACTGGCGAACGGGTTTGGTTGGCACTCGCATAGGCTAGTGGGTTTAAAAACTCGGGTTTGTTCAAAATCCCGTTCAGTTCTGGCATCTGGTTTAACGTTTCCACGTCTAGCAAAATGCGCTGAATGATAGTGCTGCCTTCCTGACGTTGGCGTGCATCCCCTTTGTATGCTTGCATTTCCAATTTGATGTTTGCGAGCTGATCAGCGCTCACTAAATTCGGGAGGATGCAAATGCCCTCGCTGCGAAAATTGCGCCGTAAGCTAGCCGGAACTTTATTGCCAACCAATGATTGACGCAGGGCAATCATAATCCGGGAAAATACGATGCGCAGGAGGTGCAATCCCAGGCCATTCAACAGTCGGGAGCCTAATATTGGATTGGCCTTGAAGGATTTTCGGGCTGTAAAAAGCTGCACAATCCAGATCGGCCATAGATATATTTTAAGCGCACACTGCATATTAGCCCCCAAAAGCTTCTGTATGTATTCGTTCAATAACGCCGAGGACCCCAATAACTAACGATTGTTTTCATGGTATGTTTGTCACCGCTTTGTTTTGAATGTCATTTGCACACCTTTAACGATAGCGCCTTGCTTGCCCTGCTTCAATAGCTTCATTTAACGCGCTGATAGCGGGACTAATTCAAATGTTGCCGACCCACGCCACGGTACAAACATTCTTGCCTCCATTTTTTACCCCAAGAACTTGAGAGTCATTTATCAAGGCGAATTGGCAGCACCCGAAGGTCTTGGTTCGTTGTTGTGCTTGGATGGCAGGCTGAAAAAAATTGCTCTATGGGTGGTAAACTGAACGAAGTGGGTGCATCGCCTCGGCTCGTCCCAATGTGTAGCTGATTGAATTCCCTCCACCAGTGCCCGCAAAATATCATTGTCTGGCAGTGGAATAGCAATTAGCGTGCTTTTATCTGGGGAGCAGAGGGGAAGTTCGTGAAAAAATTCAAAGTAATTTTGGGCTTGGTTATTGTTGCTTTTGCGGGCTGGTGGATCGTCAGCGCGCCAGCGGCTGAACTGCGTATTTCTGGGCCGATTATATTTTCGGCTGCGACGTTGGAGGCGGTGGCCACTGTTGATAAATCCACGGAATTTTCAGCCAGTTTACAGCATATTGATAACGGCCTCCCACCGTTTGACGATATCATTTTCCTCGGTGATCATGAAACTGCGCTAGCCACTGGCACCGACGGCAAAATATGGTCTGTCGCCTTGAAATCAGGTGAAGCATCGCCGCTTGTGGATGTGCCGTTGATGCCGGCGGGCATGCATAAAGCCACCTTTGCACCGGGCGCCAGTGGTGGGGAAGGGGTCCGCAAAGAGGGCGCTTATTTCTGCTCGTCCTATATGCACGGCGATAGCTACCCTGTGGGCGAACGCGTAGGGCTTTATTATTTTGATATAGAAACCCATGCCGTGACGCCGATTGTACTTGATGTGCCGGATACCGCCATCACGCCGGGTCAGGGGCGTGTCTATGCCGACAATGACCCTGCGGCACCCACCCTTAAACCCGTTGGCGCTGACGGCTCTGGTGGTTTGGGCGGGCGGCCTCTTGCCTTCTGCAACGATATCGAGGTTTCAGAGGACGGCCAGCGTATTTATTTCTCAGAGCCCTTTTCTTATGGCCATGCCTCGATGGGCGGCGGCACGGTAGGCGAGGCAATTACGCTTGCCAACAATGGCAGGCTATGGCGGCACGATTTGGCCAGTGGCGAAACCCGGCTGATTGCAGAGGGTTACAATTTTATTGACGGTGTTCTTTATGATTTGCACCCGGGGCAATCACGCGAAAAATCGATGTTGGTTAGCCAAACCGCAAGCTTCAAGTTGACGCGTTTTTTCCTGGCGGGCCCAAAAGCAGGCACAGCACAAATTGTTATTGAAGGTTTGCCGGGCATGGCTGACGGCATTGACCGCGATGAAAACGGCATCATCTGGTCTGGCTTGATTAAGATGCGCTCGCCTGCCAGCGATTGGATCCATGCTCACCCTTGGATCAAGCCGCTGTTGTTACGTCTGCCTTATGGTATGATGCCGGTTACGCGAGAGACTGGCGTTATGGCTTTTTCGGCTGACGGGGCTACGCCGCTTTATTATGCACAGTATAAGGGGCCACTTTTAAGCTCGGTCGCCTCTGCACTGCCGGGGCCGGGCGGCCTTTATATCGCGGCGGTTGATCCTGCACAGAACGGGCTGACGCTGTTGCCATTCCCGCAGGGTTTAGAATGATCCGAATTTCGACCTGAAGAGAGTTTGGCAAACTGGGCAGGCTGGCATAAACACAGACAAGGCTGAGGCCTAACCCGCTTTGACGGCAGCGGCTAATAGCTCCGCGTGATACAAAAATCTACGATACCGAGCATCGCTTGTTTGGCTTCACAGTCTTTGAATATTGCCAGCGCATCTTTGGCCATAGCGCCGTAATGGCGTGCACGCTCAATGGTATCATTCAAGGTGCCGTGTTTGGCCAATAGAGCGATAGCAGCCTCTAGATCACCATCGGCCTGTTTGCTTTGCTGCATGGTGCGTTTCCAGAAGGCGCGCTCGTCGTCGCTGCCGCGCCTATAGGCTAGAATTACCGGCAGGGTGATTTTGCCTTCGCGGAAATCATCACCCACATCTTTGCCCATGGTCGCGCGCGCTGACGAATAATCAAGCGCATCATCCACCAGCTGAAACGCAATGCCGAGATAACGTCCATAAGCATCAAGTGCGCTTGACACTTCAGGCTTGTCACCCGCCACCACACCCGCCACTTCGCAAGCGGCAGCAAATAGCACGGCAGTTTTTGCGGTGATGACTTGTAGATATTTGTCTTCACTGGTTGATAAATCTTTGGCGGTGGTCAGTTGAAGCACTTCGCCTTCGGTAATTACGGCGGACGTGTTGGATAGGATTTTCAATACCCTGAGCGAATCGCTTTCGACCATCAATTCGAACGCGCGGCTGAATAGAAAGTCCCCCACCAGCACGGTGGCCTGGTTGCCCCAAATCAGGTTGGCAGGTTTTTTGCCGCGCCTTAGTTTGCTTTCGTCCACAACATCATCGTGCAGAAGCGTGGCTGTGTGGATAAATTCAACGGCGGTTGCCAGCCCAATATGCTTGTTGCCTTCATAACCAATCAACTGCGCCGAAGCCAGCGTTAGCATAGGCCGCAGGCGTTTGCCGCCCGACGCGATCAAATGCCCGGCAAGTTCAGGGATTAAGGCCACGGGGCTGTCCATGCGCGAAAGGATGGTGGTATTCACATCTGCCATGCCCGCCGATACAAGCGCTTGCATTACATCAATGGCGCTGGCGTCAGTGTGCTGGCTTTTATGGTCTTCAAGAGAGACAACGTTGCTGGGCATGTTTGGGGGCCTTGTATCGCTGGTGTTATTATTATGTGGGCGGGACAATATAAGCTGCAGTGACTGAAATCAAGCCACAGCAGCGTGATGAAGCAGCGATGCGGCATTTGACCACGGACAATTTGGGCTTACACTCAGCCTTTCAGAAACGGCAAGGCAACAGATGGCATTTGATAAAAACATAAGCAGCGATAGCATAGATACTCTTGATGATTTTTTGGGTGGAACGGTGAAATTGATCCAGCCTAAAGACGGTTACCGGGTATCAATGGATACAGTGATGTTGGCGGCGGCTGTGCCGGTGCGCGCAGGGGAAAGCGTGCTGGAAGGCGGCGTTGGTTCGGCGGGCGCTGCTATATGCTTGGCCCGGCGGGTGCCCGGTATCCATGTGCACGGGATCGAAATGCAGGAAGATATGCTGGCATACGGCGAGCGCAATGTTGTCTATAATGATTTGAATGAGCAAATCAGACTGAAAAAAGGCTGTATCACTGATCTCAGTGGCCCTCAAAGCAGCTATGATCATGTGATGCTAAATCCGCCATTCCTGCCTGCGGGCAAGGCCGTGCGCCCACCAGAAGAAAGCAAGGGCCTCGCTCATATGGATTCGTCAGCAAATTTGAAAGATTGGCTGCGGTTCGCGGTTCATTATGCCAAGAACGGCGGCACGGTAACCATTATCTACCGCGCCGACCGTGTGGATGAAGTGATTGCCCATCTACACCGGCGTGTGGGAGAGTTGAAAATCATGCCACTTTGGCCGCGCGCGGGCATTGCGGCCAAGCGTGTGATCATTCAGGGCCGCAAAGGCATGCACGGAGCCGCCAGTATTTTGCCGGGCTTGGCGCTGCACGGCGATATAGATAGATATACGCCGCAGGCTAAGAAAATTTTGTGGGACGGCGAGGCTTTGGACCTGAAAGCCTTTGCGTGAGGCTGTCAAAACCGTTACTCAAGGATCATTAATGCATTAATGCCTCACGCGGAGGCCAACAGATGTCGCAAGAAGTTTGAAAATGCCGCAGCAAGTTGCAAAATTCTTTTATAATCTGCGTCGCCGATTTTTCGGTGATCCACCGCCACGTGTCGCTGTTGTGCAGCTATACGGCGTCATCGCGCCGGGCGAGCGCTTTAAGCAAAATCTCAGCATGGCATCTGTGGCCCCGCAGTTGGAGCACGCTTTTGCCACGCCGGGCCTGTCTGCTGTGGCGCTGCTTATCAATTCACCCGGTGGCTCGCCGGTGCAATCGGCGCTTATTTGCCAACGTGTACGCGATTTGGCGTCAGAAAAAGATGTGCCTGTTTTGGCCTTCGCCGAAGATTTGGCTGCGTCTGGCGGGTATATGCTGGCGCTTGCAGGGGATGAAATATTCGCTAACGAATCGTCGATAGTGGGCAGTATCGGGGTTGTTTCAAGCGGATTTGGCTTCAAAGAAGCCATCAAAAAGCTGGGCGTGGAGCGGCGGCTTTATACATCAGGCGAAAGCAAGGCGATGTTAGATGCTTTTCAGGATGAAAAAGCCGAAGATGTTGAGCGCCTGAAGGAAATCCAGCAGGAAATCCACGAGCATTTCAAAAAAATGGTGCGGGATCGGCGCGGGAAACGCCTCAAAAGCCCGCGCGCCCGTATTTTTTCGGGCGAAGTGTTTACCGGCACTGAGGCTGTAAAGCTGGGGTTGATTGATGGTATCGGCGATGTGCGCACTATTCTGCGCGCGCGTTTTGGCCGCAAAGTAAAATTCAGGGCCTATACGGAAAAAAAGCCGCGTTTGGGCGCGCTGCTTGGGCTTGGCGGTAGCAGTAAAAGCGAACTTGGGGGCATGGGTGAGCTGCCGAACGGGCTGATCTCGGCGGTGGAAGAACGTCTTTTCTGGAACAAATTTGGGCTTTAAATTAAGCACTGAACGGAGAAACACCCGTGACAATAACAGATAAGCACAAACAGCAATTGCAAAGCTACCGCGAAAGCATTGACAATATAGATGCATCGCTGGTTTTTATGCTGGCAGAACGCTTTAAAATTACCAAAGCCGTTGGCTATTACAAGCGCGAGCATGATCTGCCGCCCGCTGACCCTGGCCGCGAAAAAATACAGGTGGAACGCCTGCGTGATCTTGCAAAGTCCGCCAAGCTGGACCCGGAATTTAGCGAAAAATTTCTACAATTTATCATCCGCGAAGTGATCCAGCACCATGAGAGAATTCGTGAACGCGGTACGCTGTAATCAATTGTTTTTAAGGATAAAATATGACTATTGATGGCCCCGAGCAGCTTGAAAAGCTGAAAGAAATCGGTGCAATTTGCCGAGATGTGCTGGCTGCGATGGGCGCTGCTGTTCGGCCCGGTATCACACCGCGTGAATTGGATGACATGGGGGCCAAAATGCTGGCAGAGCGCGGGGCCAAATCTGCGCCGATCCTCGCGTATAATTTCCCCGGCCATACCTGCATTTCGGTCGGTGATGCGGTGGCGCATGGTATTCCGGGTGATATTCCGTTGATTGAAGGCGAGCTTTGCAACATTGATGTTTCGGCGGAAAAAGACGGCATCTTTGCCGATACAGGTGCCAGTTTTGCCGTCGGCGAAATCTCAGCCGAGTTGCAATTGTTGTTGGATACAACCAAAGCTGCACAGCGCAAGGCGATGTTTGCGGCGCGCGCGGGCCAGCCGGTTAATGTTGTTGGTAAAACGGTGCAAAAGGAAGCCTATAAACACGGCTTTCAAATCATTGAAGGTCTGAACGGCCACGGGGTGGGGGGCTGGATCCACGAAGAACCGACAATCCCAAACACCTATCAGCCGGGCGTAAAAACCAAGCTGCATGTGGGGCAAGTGCTAACGATTGAGCCCTTCCTAACCACCAAAAGCCGCCATTATGTGGAAGACGCCGATGGCTGGACCTTGCGATTGTCAGAGGGTGGCTACGGTGCGCAGTTTGAGCATACATTTGTCGTAACAAAAGGCGCGCCGATTGTGGTGACGTGATCATTGATTGAATGAGAACCGGCTCCGGCCAAGGCCCTCATGAGCTTTCCTATTAGGCAGCTACAAGTGCATACTTTTTGGCTGCCAACCGAATAAGGTGGCAGAGGCGTGGGCCGGTACCGGTTTCTTCTGCAAAAAAGAAGCGAACCCTGTGCTTGACCGGGCCCAAGCTGGCCGCTAGGTTGCTGCGCAATTCATCAGTTTTAATTTCGGGTTTTATACAAACACTATGGCAGAAAATTCTACCAGTACGGGCGGCATGCCTTTCCAGAATATGATCTTGGCGCTGCAAGCTTATTGGGCTGGCCACGGCTGCCTAATTTTGCAGCCATATGATATGGAAATGGGTGCGGGCACGTTTCATCCGGCCACGACCCTAAAAGCCCTGGGGCCTGATCCTTGGAAAGCTGCTTATGTGCAACCTTGCCGCAGGCCAACCGATGGCCGTTACGGCGAAAACCCGATGCGCTTGCAGCATTATTACCAGTTTCAGGTAATGCTGAAACCATCCCCCAAAGATATGCAGGACCTTTATCTGGGCAGCCTCAAGGCGATTGGCATTGATAGCGCGCTCCATGATATTCGTTTTGTCGAGGATGATTGGGAAAGCCCAACACTCGGCGCTTGGGGGCTTGGCTGGGAGGTTTGGTGCGACGGCATGGAAGTTAGCCAATATACCTATTTCCAGCAGGTTGGCGGCTATGACTGCAAACCTGTGGCGGGCGAATTGACCTACGGGCTTGAGCGCTTGGCGATGTTTGTGCAAGGTGTCGACAATGTTTATGATCTGGATTTTAACGGCGCGGGCGTTAGCTACGGCGACGTATATCTGGAAAATGAAAAACAGCAGTCCGCCTATAATTTTGAACATGCTGATACTGAAAAACTGTTTGCCGATTTCAAAAATGCACAGGCTGAATGCGCTAAATTGCTGGAAGCCGAACTGCCACTACCTGCTTATGAGCAATGCATAAAATCATCGCATACCTTTAACTTGCTCGATGCGCGCGGGGTTATTTCGGTAACCGAACGTCAGGCCTATATTGGCCGTGTGCGCGACTTGGCCAAGGGTTGCTGCGATGCGCTTTACGCCAAAAACGGGTGGGAGGCATAATATGGCAGACCTAACCCACACGCGTCATCCCGGACAAATGCTGCATACCGGTCATCCCGGACAAGCGAAGCACGATCCGGGAACCATGTTTGCAACCGCGCACACGATGCCCAATAGAAATAATGTCATTCCCGCGCAGGCGGGAATCCACTTGCGCGTTCACGGCCCTTCGTTTGGCATAGGCTCCCGCCTTCGCGGGAGTGACGCAGAAGTGGGCGGGGGCGGCCCAGAAATAGCCGGAAGTGACGCAGAGATGGGCGGGGGCGGCCCAGAAATGGCCGGGAGCGACTTAGAAATGGCCGGAAGTGACAAAAATTTTACGGGGAGGGCAATCTGATGGCTGATCTCCTGATTGAACTATTCTCTGAAGAAATTCCGGCACGCATGCAGGCGAAGGCCGCTGATGATCTAAAGCGCATGATCACCGCCGGTTTGATCGAAGCTGGCCTTACGTTTGAAACCGCTGACGCTTATGCCACGCCGCGCAGGCTCGCGCTCTCGGTAACGGGTGTACCATCGTCTACGCCGGATATCAGCGAAGAACGCCGAGGCCCCAGCACCAGCGCGCCCGAAAAGGCGCTTGAAGGTTTCATGCGCGGTGCGGGTGTAACCCGCGACCAGTTGGAACAGCGCGAAGAGAAAAAAGGAACTTTCTTTTACGCACTCATTGAAAAGCCGGGCCGGGCAACAGCGGATGTGATTGTTGAAGTGATTACCAATACCGTGCGCAACTTCCCGTGGCCAAAATCACAGCGCTGGGGGACTGGCGCGCTGAAATGGGTTAGGCCCCTGCACAGCATACTGTGTGTATTTGGTGGTAAGGCGATTGAGTTTGAAGTTGACGGCGTGAAGGCGGGCAATAGTACCGGAGGCCACCGCTTTATGGCGCCGGGCGACTTTAGCGTTACCGATTTTGCAGATTATAAAGCCAAGCTGCTGGACCGAAAAGTGATCCTTGATGCGAACCGCCGCGAAACCCTGATTTATGACAGCGCGCAAACGCTGGCCTCTGCTGCTGGGCTTGAACTGGTGGAAGACCGGGCTTTGCTGGCGGAAGTTGCCGGGCTGGTGGAATGGCCAGTGCCGATGCTTGGCACGTTTGATGCCGACTTCCTTGCTGTGCCTGAAGAAGTGCTGCAATTAACCATGCGCAAAGATCAGAAATATTTTGTTACCCGTGACCGGACAACAGGAGCGCTCGCGAACAAATTTATCTTCACCGCGAATATCGAACCTTCTGACGATGGCAGCGCTGTCACTGGCGGCAACCAGCGTGTGCTGGCCGCCCGGTTGGCGGATGCGCAGTTCTTTTACCAGCAAGACCTGAAGCATAAGCTGGATGATAATCTGCCGAAACTCGCGGATATTGTTTTCCATATCGATCTTGGCACAGTCGCTGAGCGGGTTGAACGCATTAAGAAGCTTGCAAGGCATTTGGCGGCATTTATCCCCGGCTGTGATGCGGATGAAGCCGAACGCGCCGCTAAACTTTGCAAAGCTGATCTGGTTTCCGGCATGGTCGGCGAATTTGCCAGCCTGCAAGGCGTGATGGGCCGTTATTACGCGTTAGAGCAGGGCGAAAGCGATGCAGTTGCCGATGCGATACGTGATCATTATGCCCCCGCTGGTCCCGCTGACGTTTGCCCGTCTGCGCCGGTATCGGTTGCTGTGGCCTTGGCCGAAAAACTCGATACGCTCGTTGGCTTTTTTGGCATTGACCAGAAACCAACCGGATCAAAAGACCCCTACGCCCTGCGCCGCGCAGCGCTTGGTGTGATCCGCTTGATTACTGAGGGCGAATACTCGTTCTCACTGAAATCAATTCTAGTTGAGCATGTTAAGTCAGTCTTTGGCTGCACATTTGGTACTGAACCATCTGATCCTCAAGCCAAAAATATAGGATCCGTATGCACAGTATATGTGCATCTAGATCATTTTAATGGAACACTACCAATTGCCCGCAAATACATTGGAGTTGATGCGGAAGGATTCGTTTCTGCTTCAGAAAATAACCCGTACGTTTGGCATGAACAATTCGTTGATGACGAACTGCTTCCCTTCTTTGCGGATCGTCTGAAAGTGCAACAGCGCGACAAGGGCGTGCGGCATGATCTGATTGATGCTGTGTTTGCCCCAAATGCCAAAGATGAACGCGATGATGATCTGGTGCGTATATTGGCCCGCGTTTCGGCGCTTTCAAGCTTTCTTGATACTGAAGATGGAACCAACCTTTTGGCTGGCTACAAGCGCTCAGCGAACATTCTAAAGATCGAAGAAAAGAAAGACGGCAAAACCTATGATCAAGCCGTTGATGCCGGGCTGTTATCGCTGGCCGAAGAAACTGCCCTGAACGCGGCGCTGATTGCTGCCAAGGCGGGTGCTGGCGCGGCGCTTGCGGCCGAAGATTTTGAACAAGCCATGGCTGCGCTGTCTGCACTGCGCGCCCCAATTGATGCCTTTTTTGATAAAGTCACCGTGAACGCCGACGATGCATCGGTGCGGGCTAACCGGCTTGCGCTGCTGTCAGAAATTCGGGCGGCGGTAAATACTGTTGCTGATTTCAGCCTGATTGAGGGTTGATTACCAAAACTGCTGGGCACCCATAAAAATATAATGGCCCAGCGCATCGTTTCACAGGGCATACCTCTTAGGGATGAAGGGTGTGCGAATAAGGACTGCGGTTGCCATGAATAAATGGGTTTATAGTTTTGGTGACGGTGCGGCGGATGGCCGGGCTGATATGAAGAATTTGCTGGGTGGCAAGGGTGCAAACCTCGCCGAGATGGCATCCCTCGGGCTGCCGGTGCCGCCGGGCTTTACCATTACCACCGATGTTTGCACGCATTATTATGCCAATGTGCACCAGTACCCAGATAGCCTGAGCGCCGATGTGGACGCCGCGATTGCAGCGGTTGAGGCCAGCGCAGGCGCTAAATTCGGCGATGCCAGCAACCCGCTTTTGGTATCGGTGCGATCCGGCGCGCGGGTTTCCATGCCGGGCATGATGGATACGGTTTTGAACTTGGGCCTGAATGATGAAACCGTGCTTGGCTTGGCTGAAAACAGCGGCAATGCTGGCTTTGCGTGGGATAGCTACCGCCGGTTTATTCAAATGTATTCGGATGTGGTTTTAGGGGTAGACCATTATCATTTCGAAGAATTGATTGAAATCCACAAGGATGAAAAAGGTGTTCATCTGGATACAGAATTGGATGCGGATGATTGGCAGTATTTGGCAGGGGCCTTCATGGCCAAAACTGCCGAAGAACTGGGCAAGCCCTTTCCTCAAGATGTTCACGAACAGCTATGGGGCGCGATTACGGCTGTTTTTGGTAGCTGGAATGTTGACCGCGCCCGCACCTACCGCAAATTGAATAATATTTCCGAGGCATGGGGCACGGCGGTAAATGTGCAGGCGATGGTATTTGGTAATATGGGCGATACATCGGCCACAGGGGTTGCTTTTACCCGGGATCCTGCCACTGGCGAAAACGAATTTTACGGTGAATTTTTGATCAACGCGCAGGGCGAAGATGTGGTGGCTGGCATTCGCACACCGCAATATTTAACCACACGCGCGCGTATTGCTGCTGACAGCAAACTACCAGCGATGGAAGAAGCCATGCCCGAGGTTTTCGGCGAACTGGCGGCCGTCTTCACCAAACTGGAACAGCATTACTGCGATATGCAGGATATTGAATTTACCGTGCAGCGCGGCAAATTATGGATGTTGCAAACCCGTGCCGGCAAACGCACCGCCAAAGCAGCGCTTAAAATTGCCGTTGAAATGGTGACAGACGGCCTGATTGATAAAAAAACGGCGGTGATGCGGGTGGAACCTTCGGCGCTTGACCAATTGCTGCATCCAACGCTGGACCCTGATGCTGTGCGCGATATTTATACACGCGGCCTTCCCGCTTCGCCGGGTGCTGCTTCGGGCGCGGTGGTATTTGACAGTGATGAAGCCGAGGTTTGGGCCAAAGCGGGCAAGGATGTGATCCTGTGCCGCACGGAAACCAGCCCCGAAGATATCCACGGCATGCATGCTGCCAAAGGCATTTTAACCGCACGCGGCGGCATGACAAGCCATGCAGCCGTTGTGGCGCGCGGCATGGGGCGGCCTTGTGTTTCTGGCGCAGGCCAAGTGCGCATTGATTATAAAACCGGCGTCATGACAGCCATGGGCCGCGAGATTAAAAAGGGTGATACCATCACCATTGATGGATCATCTGGCGAAGTGATGGTGGGCGAAGTGAAAACCTTGCAGCCTGAACTGTCCGGTGATTTTTCAAAGCTGATGGCTTGGGCTGATGCGTTTCGCACCATGAGCGTGCGCACCAACGCTGATACACCCGACGATACCCGCACCGCCCGTGAATTTGGTGCTGAAGGCATTGGGCTTTGTCGGACCGAGCATATGTTTTTTGATGGCGAACGCATCATCGCTGTGCGCCAGATGATTTTGGCCGAGGATTTGGCCGGACGTAAAGCGGCGCTGGCGAAATTATTGCCGATGCAGCGCAGCGATTTTGAAGAAATTTTCAAAATCATGCACGGCTTGCCAGTAACCATTCGTTTGCTTGATCCGCCACTGCACGAATTTATGCCGCGCGCGGAAGCAGAATTCGCTGATGTGGCCAAAGCCGTTGGCATTGATGTGGCTGTGCTGAAACGCAGGGCGGCTGATCTGCATGAATTTAACCCCATGTTGGGGCATCGTGGATGCCGCCTTGGCATCACATACCCTGAGATATATGAAATGCAAGCGCGGGCAATTTTTGAAGCCGCGATTGCAGTGGAAGAGGCCACCGGTGATACGGTGGTGCCTGAAATTATGATTCCGCTTGTTGCCACAGAAAAAGAACTGACAATCCTGCGGGAATGTGTGGACGCGGTGGCCAATGATGTTTTTGCTGAAACAGGCCACCATATTGATTTTTTAATCGGCACCATGATCGAGCTGCCTCGCGCCGCGCTGCGGGCCGATAAAATCGCCAATGCAGCTGACTTTTTCTCGTTTGGTACCAACGACCTGACGCAAACCACGCTGGGCATTAGCCGCGATGATGCCGCGCGTTTCCTTGATGAATATGTGAAAAAGGATATTTTCGCGCAGGACCCCTTTGTATCCATTGATCAGGACGGCGTCGGCGAACTGGTAAAAATCGGCGTTGAGCGCGGGCGACAAACACGGCCGGATATCAAACTGGGTATCTGCGGCGAGCACGGCGGCGACCCGGCATCCGTAGAATTCTGCCACAGCGCAGGCCTTGATTATGTATCCTGCTCGCCCTTCCGTGTGCCCATCGCCAGATTAGCCGCAGCACAGGCCGCGCTGAAGGATTGAAGCAGGTTCAATTAGGCAACATTATATAATTATATGCTCACATCACGTCCTGCAATTTCTGTGCTAACGGACGTATCATCCCGATAATGCCGACGTGGGGGGTAAGGCTAAATTAAACCGATTTGGCCTAGCCATGTTAAGATCAATCTGGCTCCTGCGGGTGTGAGGGAGTATATCAGTGCTGCGCAGTTTAAAATTACCGTTGTCCAGAAAACAGTTCGAAAGGGCTGTTTGTATGTTTTGTGGCGGTGGATTTTCTGGGCGAAAATTGCACCCGGCCAGCCGCCCATAAGGGCAAGCCAGTGCAGGGTGTTTTCTCGTATCCTTTGGCCGCCGGCCTTGGCCTTTGCCTTGTCGTAAGCGTACAGAATATATGTGGTCACACTTGTTGCCACATATAGGGCCGCAGTTAAGGGCAGTAGGGTAATGACAGATGTGGAAAGAATTAAATTTCCCCTGTCATTTGGTCATCCCGCCTATTGATCACCCCGTCTATTGATTACATGGTCATAAAAATAATGGCCAGCACGGCCGCCACAGTTAGGCCAAGAACAATCATGTTTTTCTTGTCGTGGTTTTTATTGACACTGTTTTGGCGGGTCTTTTTTGATTTGGTCATGCGGGCCTCCAAAGTTGCTCGGGCAATGCCTCCATATTTTAGGGGCTATGGCAAGTCTTAGTCGGTCAGCAAATGGGGGCTGACGCGGTTGCCGTTCACCGACAAGATTTCATCTTTAAACGCCAGCCGCAAGTAGGCAAGGGCGTAGCCGTTTGAAACCGTTTTGATTTCACCAGCGTTTTTAGCTTCGGACGTGGCGATCTGGTCACCGCTGTTTGCGGGCCCGGATAATTTCACTGGCACCAACATTTTTTTCAAGTCGGTTCGATGTTTCATGCGCGCTGTTAGTTCCTGGCCCACATAACAGCCTTTATCGAATGAAACACCGTTCAGTTTTTCGGCCCCGGTCTCTAACCAGAAATATTTTTCCACTGCCATGTCGCGGCTGCCGTCCGGCACGCCGTGGCGGATGCGGCGTTCCTCGTAAACCTCAAGGGCCATCGGTGCGGCATTTGGTGCAGGATTTTCTTTCGCAATAATACGCTGGTGCAGGGCTTTATGGCGGGGGTCCCTATAGGCTGTGCCGGTGTCTGATGGGCCAGCTTCATTGTCTGGCCACAGCGCCCATACGCTTGCATCTTCTTCTGTGATTATCACATCAGCGCGCATTTTATACATCGTCAATCGCTGCATCAGCTGCGGCTTCCGTGCGGCTTCAATATCTAAAAGCAAATCGTCACCGTCCGCAACGATGATCATATCAAACATATATTTGCCCTGCGGTGTTAACAGCCCGGCGTAAATGGCATCGCCGCCCACAGCGTCCGCCACATCATTAGTGATCAGGCCTTGCAGAAAATCGCGTGTATCACCGCCTGACAGGCGCAGCACCGCGCGGTTTTCCAGCTTCAAAACTTGTGTGGTCATGGAGTATCCTTAAGGAGCCGGGCGTTGGGCTATGAAACGGGGCGAACAATCTGGCCTATTAATTGGCTATTGCCAACCGGCTTTCAAGTTGTAAGTGAGGTCCAAGCCCGTTACAACTGGCATCATATAAAATTATGGCCTGAGAGTTGAGGTTTACCCCATGAATTCGCCGGATCAAGATGCAAAACAAAATCCGTCCCCTGACCATTTGATCATTCGTCAACCGGATGATTGGCATGTGCATCTTAGGGATGGAAATCTGCTTGATATGGTGGTTCCCTATACGGCGCGCCAATTTGCCCGCGCCATCATTATGCCCAATCTGTCGCCGCCAGTAACCACCGCGGCATTAGCAGAAGCTTACCGCGCACGTATTCAGGCTGCCGTGCCCGAGGGGTTGGATTTCACTGCGCTGATGACCTGTTATCTTACCGATACAATTGAGGCTGCCGAGGTTGAGCGTGGTTTCGTGTCAGGCGTTTTTACGGCCTGCAAACTGTATCCCGCCAATGCGACAACCAATTCCAGTCACGGGGTTACAAATATAAAATATATTTATCCCGTGCTGGAAGCCATGCAGCGACTTGGCATGCCGCTTCTGGTGCACGGTGAGGTTACCGATAGCGAGGTTGATATTTTTGACCGTGAAGCTGTTTTTATTGAACGGACCCTATCGAAGCTGGTTGCTGATTTTCCAGCGCTAAAGGTTGTCTTTGAACATATCACCACATCGGAGGCTGTCGCTTTTGTTGAAGAAAGCGCGCCGAATGTAGCGGCGACAATCACCCCGCATCATCTGGAATATAATCGCAATGTTATGTTTGAAGGTGGCATCAGACCGCACTTTTATTGCTTGCCGGTTATTAAGCGCGAAAACCATAGACTGGCTTTGCGGGTGGCAGCGACGTCGGGATCAGCGAAATTTTTCCTTGGCACAGACTCGGCTCCGCATACGAGAGACAAAAAAGAAACCGCGTGCGGTTGCGCCGGGATTTTCAACGCGCCCTATGCGCTTGAAAGTTATGCAAAAACATTTGAAGAAGAAGGCGCTTTGCATAAGCTCGAAGCTTTTGCCTCGGTGTACGGCCCTAATTTTTATGGGCTGTCGCTCAATGCAGGACAGGTGATTTTGGAGCGAAAAGACACGGTTATTCCAGCGCTTCAGAGCGAAGCAGATAACCAGATAATAGCGTTTCATGCAGGAGACACGTTGCCGTGGCGTTTTATAGGCCGCCAATTGGTCTGACTGGCTTTTTTATTTAGAATCAAGTTTGTGCTGGATGGGGCTCGTTCAATTCAAGGCGCGGCCTGATTTTTGAGCCGGTATTGCCCCATTGGGCGTGTGCAGTGCTGGGTAGTACCTCCTGCTTTTGTTATAAATCACGAAGTAATGAACAGTTTTCACTAAAATTTCACGAATTAACAAGCATTTGGCAACTTTTGAAAGCTTGATCCTTTGTGAAGTGCGTTCTATAGTTGCGCCGAATAGGACTGCATATTTTTGTGAAAATACTGTATGTAGTTTGCTATATTGTATTTGTGGGGGAACCCATTTGGTTGGAGGAAGCAATAATGACGTTCGAGCGCCTGGGTAAAAATATCGCCTTACTTTCCGCAGCTGCCTTTATATTAGCGGCCTGTGCAACAAAAGAGACCCCACCGGAAGATCCAACACCGGCGGCAGCCCCTGTTGAGGAAGCTGTAGCCAGCACGGCTATGCCAGATCAACCAACTATGCCTGAATTAACGGCTGATCAACTTGACGCGCAAGAATGGGGCGGGGCCACACAGCCAGGTCTCACGACTTATGCAGGCGCTGACCGGGTCTTTTTCGCCTATGACAGTTCTGATCTGACCGATGAAGGCCGTGCGATGCTTGGCAAACAATATCAATGGATGATGCATTATCCACGGGTGCGCGTTGTTGTAGAGGGCCACTGCGATGAACGGGGCACACGCGAATATAACCTTGCACTGGGTGATCGCCGGGCAACAGCCGTGAAAAATTATTTGGTTGCCCTGGGTGTGCCTGCCAGCCGCTTGCGGACAATCAGTTACGGCAAAGAACGCCCTGCAATGCCAGGTGAATACGCCCAAAACCGGCGCGGCGTACTCGTCGTTCAGTAAGGTTTGTTCGCTGTAGTTTAATAACGGCGCACAAGAAAATTGATGGCCTCGCACCCGGTTTTTCGGGGCGGGGCCGTCTTTTTATCACCGTAATTTCTATTGATACTGTCGGGAAAGTAAGGAGTGTTTTATGTTCGTAAAGAGCCTTTTATTAGCGGCTGTTTTAACTATATCCGTTGGTAGTATTTCCCCGGTATGGGCGCAAAATAGCAATGCAGTAAATAGCGCCAAAATCGAAGTTTTAGAGCGCCAAGTAACCATGTTACGGACCCGGTTGGGCATGAACCCTGCGGCGCCAGAGGCACGCGTAAGAGTTGATGCACCTGATGCCAATCCAGCGCTGCTTGCGGACCTGTCGGCGAAAGTAGGATCATTGGAAAGCCAGATTCGCCGCCTGAATGGTCGGCTTGAAGAATTGGAATATGGCCAGCGCCAAATGCAAGAAGGCATGGCCAGCTTGCGTGCCGAAGTGGCATTGCAGCGCCGCGAAGGTGCGCGCGGCGCTGGCGGGTTAACATCTACAGGACTTGGTGCGGAGGCTTCCAGTAGTGTGCTCCCTGCGGGCAGCGTTGCTTCTGACGGTGGTCAGCCCTTGTCAGCGGTAGACGAAGCGCCAGCAGCGACGATATCGGTCACCCTGCCGGAAGGGGATGCGGCACTTCAGTATGATTATGCTTTTTCCTTCGTTCAAAAAAACGATCTGGTTCGCGCGAAATTGGCATTGGAAAAATTTATTGCTGCCAATGCTGGTGATACGCGCGTAGGCAATGCCAAATATTGGATCGGACGTATTCATATGCTGGAAGGCCGAAATGCGGCAGCCGCACAGCAATTGCTGGCCCTAATCGAAGAACACCCCAATCACAAAAAACGCACTGATGCGCTGGTTGATCTGGCAGAGGTATTGCTGAAACTGGAGAGTGCTGGTGATGCGTGTGATGCTCTTGCCGAATTTTCCCGTGTTGAAGACAAAGCATCTGCCCGGCTCAAGGCAAGGGCAGCACTTGTAAAGAAAAACGCGCGCTGCGAACTTTGATCAAAACTTAAGTCGTCTATTTCAAGGCTATAACCATGGCAGAACAGATTTCCGCTGACGATGTGACGGCAGCCTTGCTTGCGCTGGGTGTGCCAGCCGGCGCACCGCTTGCCGTGGCGCTTTCTGGCGGTGCTGATAGCATGGCTTTGCTGCTGTTGGCCAACGGCGCGTTCCAGGTTACCGCCCTAACCGTTGATCACGGCCTGCGGGAAGCATCAGCGGCAGAGGCTGTACAGGCTGCGGCCATGTGCGCTGAGCACGCTATTACGCACCAGACATTGCACTGGACCGGCGAAAAGCCTGTCGGCAATATTCAGGCGGAAGCCCGCGAGGCCCGATACAAGTTGATGGTAAAATGGTGTGCCGAAAACGACGTGGCATTTTTGGCAACCGCGCATCACCGCGATGATCAGGCAGAGACGGTGCTTTTGCGGCTGGCACGCGGCAGCGGCGTATACGGGCTTGCTGGTATGGCTTCGACCCGTGATTTAGGCGGCGTTACGTTGGTGCGGCCTTTGTTGACGGTACCAAAAGCCGCTTTATGTGATTACCTTGAAGCGCAGTCACAGGTTTGGATTGAAGATCCAAGCAACAAAAGCGATGCATTTGACAGAGTGAAAATTCGCAAGCTATTAGCGGACCCACCGGTTGAGGGATTTAACAGTGATCGTTTGGCGGCTACGGCAGGCCGCTTGCGGCGGAGCCGGGATGCCTTGGAATATTATGAGGCCAAGTGGTTGGGGCATGCTGTAAAGGCAAAGCCGGAGGGTCACGTTTATCTTGACCCAAGCATGCTTGACAGTGAACCGGAAGAAATTATTTTGCGAGCGATTGCGTCGCTCTGTCGCTATGTAAGTGGCGGCAATTATGTGCCGCGCATGGAAAAATTACAGCGCTTGGTGGGGGAACTTAGGAAACCAGCGTTTCGCGGACATACACTTTACGGCGCACAATTTACACTGGCTGGGAAGGGCATGATTTTGATTTCGCGCGAACTTTCCGCGATTTCTCCTGCAACTTCCCTAAAAGAAACAGGGACTTGGGATAATCGGTTTGAAATATTGGCGAAGGGTGATATGGCAGGTCGCGAAATTTGTGCCTTGGGCGAGGCGGGCTGGCGGCAGTTGAAAGCTGCATTGGATAAAGGTGAATTGTTGGTGCCAAGAATTGTTGCGCTGGGCTTACCGGCTGTATTTAAAGGGCCAAATTTGCAGGTGGTTCCGCACATTAATTATAATGTGGACGAAAGTTTGATGGTTTTTATTAACCAAAAAAATATATTGTTGACGAAATAGTGAGCCGTTAAATCGCGGTTGCCCTTGCAGGACAGGGGAAAACGCTTATCTGAAGTGATAGGTAGAATCATAAAACGATGACTTGCGACGCACCGCTGGACGGCGCGGCAGCAATGGAAGGGCAGTATAGTGAATGGTTTGATGCGAAATGCATTAGTGTGGGGATTGATCATTATTCTTTTGATCGTGCTTTTCCAAATGTTTCAGGGCGGCAATAGCCGTGTCCCGGCGGTAAGCTACAGCCAATTTCTTGAAACAGTTGAACGTGGACAGGTTTCAAAGGCCGAGATTACCGGGCAGGACATTATTTTTACCGACAGCAGCGGCACCACGCATAAAGCGGTGAAGCCGCTTATTCATCTGGAACTTGTTAGTATCCTCCGTGAACATAATGTTGATTTTACCGAGATAAAAGAAGAGCAGAGCATGCTTGCAAGCCTGTTATTTTCCATGCTGCCCATTTTGTTGATCGTCGGTGTATGGATATTTTTTATGCGCCAGATGCAGGGAAAAGGCGGCGGCGGCGGGGCGATGGGCTTTGGTAAGTCTAAGGCAAAACTGCTGACTGAAAGTCAAATTCTTGTTACTTTTGCGGATGTTGCTGGCATTGAAGAAGCCAAAGAAGAACTTGAAGAGATTGTGGATTTCCTTAAAGACCCGCAGAAATTTCAGCGTGTCGGCGGGAAAATTCCGAAAGGTGCATTGCTGGTAGGGCCTCCGGGGACGGGTAAAACTTTACTGGCGCGTGCTATTGCAGGCGAGGCTAATGTGCCATTCTTCACAATTTCGGGTTCCGATTTTGTGGAAATGTTTGTGGGTGTCGGCGCTAGCCGCGTGCGCGACATGTTCGAGCAGGCCAAGAAAAATGCGCCATGCATTATTTTCATTGATGAAATCGATGCTGTTGGACGCCACCGGGGCGCAGGCCTCGGCGGTGGTAACGACGAACGCGAGCAAACGCTGAATCAATTGCTTGTCGAGATGGACGGTTTTGAGCCTAACGAAAGCATTATTATTCTGGCTGCGACGAACCGGCCTGATGTGCTTGATCCTGCGCTTCTGCGCCCTGGTCGTTTTGACCGGCAGGTCGTTGTTTCCAACCCTGATATCGTTGGCCGTGAGAAAATCCTCGGCGTGCATATCAAAAAAGTACCACTGGCCCCTGATGTTGATTTGAATACGATAGCGCGCGGCACGCCGGGTTTTTCGGGCGCTGATTTGATGAATTTGGTCAATGAAGCCGCGCTGCTTGCGGCACGGCGCGGCAAAAAAATTGTGGCGATGCGCGAATTTGAAGACGCCAAAGACAAAGTGATGATGGGTGCAGAGCGCCGGTCAATGGTGATGACCGACGATGAGAAAAAGCTAACCGCTTACCATGAAGGCGGCCATGCGCTGGTAGCGCTCTATTGCCCAACGTCAGACCCTATTCATAAAGCTACGATCATTCCACGTGGTCGGGCACTGGGCATGGTAATGCGGTTGCCAGAGCGGGACCAATATTCTCAGAGCCGCCAGAAAATGCATGATAACCTTGCTGTTGCAATGGGTGGCCGCGTGGCTGAAGAAATGATCTTTGGTTATGATGCTGTGACGTCTGGCGCCTCAAGTGATATCCAGCATGCCACCAGTTTGGCGCGTGCAATGGTTACGCAGTACGGCATGTCTGATAAATTAGGTCCGCTGCAATATGCTGCGAATGAACAGGAAGTGTTTCTAGGGCACTCCGTCGCCAATAAACAAAATGTTTCGGGAGCTACAGCCAAACTTATTGATGAAGAAATACGGAGTTTTGTTGACGACGCGACCACACGCGCCACCAAAATACTGACCGAACACCGTGATCAGCTTAACATTATTGGTGAAGCACTCCTAGAATATGAAACACTTACCGGTGATGAGATACAACAATTGATCAATGGTGAAGAAATCCGGGTGGCACCGAAAAAACCAGGTGGTACGCCGAAAGTTCCACCCGTCGCACCCAGTGCAGTGCCGGACGCGGGCATCGAACATGGTACACCGCAGCCGGAAGGCTAGGACGCGGTGAGTCTGGAGCGTTTACAACAATTATCCGACGGGGCGAGAGTTTATCTTGTACCCGTCGGTTTTGTTTATGGTGATGCCGGGGCCTTTGCTTTTGCCTCAACCGGGCTGATGTTTTCTGGCTTCCGAATATTGGCGCGCGAGGGCGAAAAACTACTTCTGGATTTTCGGATAAGTGCTGCTGATCTGGATGTGTGCATAAATCAACTTAAGGGTACGGTTTTTGCACAGGTTGCTGCACAGTGTGCAAATCTGAAGGCGGTACGGCCTGCGATGAAATTACCGGGCTTGCAGAACCCACTTGTTTTCTCCAAGCCGTTGATAATGGGTGTTTTAAACGTTACGCCCGACAGTTTTTCTGACGGCGGAAAATACCTTGACCCGTCGCATGCACTTGCACACGCGCGCACACTGATTGCGCAGGGCGCGGATATTATTGATATTGGCGGAGAAAGCACTCGGCCTGGCGCTCAGCCGGTTTGGGAAGGTGAAGAAGCGCGCCGTGTTGTGCCCGTTATTGAGGCCCTACAGGCTGACGGTGTGCCGCTATCCATTGATACGCGCCATTCTTTTGTCATGGACAAAGCCTTGGAAGCGGGAGCTCACATTATCAATGATGTTACGGCGTTAAGCTATGATGCCGAGAGTATGAGGTTAGCCGCTGCGGCTTCGGATGCACCGATCATTTTGATGCATTCGCAGGGAAGCCCCAAAACTATGCAGGAAAACCCTAGTTATAACAATGTATTACTCGATGTTTACGATTATCTTTCGGCCCGAATAGCCGCTTGTGAACTTGCTGGAATTGATCGCTCGCGTTTGATTTTGGATCCCGGAATTGGCTTTGGCAAACGCATGGTCAGGGACAATTTGGCGCTCATTAACGGCTTGGCGCTTTTTCATGCGCTGGGTTGTCCAATCCTGTTTGGGGCATCAAGAAAAAGCTTTATCGGTGCAGTTACGGGCGAAGAAAATGTTGCTAAACGACTTCCAGCCTCGATTGCAGCAGCTTGTAAAGCTGTGGAGGCTGGCGTGCAGATCGTGCGGGTACACGATGTTGCGGAGACCAAACAGGCGCTTTTGATGGTGCAGGGCTTTCGCGATGCAGCAATCATGGACGCCGCGCGCTGAAGGCGTTATTGTCTCCGGGATTGATATTTCCAATGAAGGGGGGTCACCGCACTATGGGCCGTAAATATTTTGGTACAGATGGAATAAGAGGTACTGTCAATAAGGGCCATATGCGCCCGGATGTGGCGCTACGCATAGGGTTGGCTGCGGGCAGGGTCTTTAAGCGTGGTACGCATGTTCACCGGGTGGTGATTGGCAAAGACACACGGCGCTCGGGTTATATGTTTGAGCCTGCGCTGGCGGCGGGATTTGTGGCCGCTGGCATGGATGTGTTTATGGTTGGCCCGATGCCTACCCCTGCGGTCGCGATGCTGGTGAAATCACTGCGCGCTGACTTGGGCGTGATGATTTCCGCCAGCCATAATCCGCATTATGACAATGGTATCAAATTTTTTGGCCCCGACGGCTATAAGCTTAGTGATGAACAGGAAGCGATCATTGAAGATCTGATTGATAACGGCGTTGATGATGTTCTGGTGGCTTCTGAACAGCTTGGCCGTGCTACCCGGATGGAAGATGCTCGTGGTCGGTATGTGGAATTCGCTAAAGCCACGGTCCCTTCGGGCGTGCGTTTTGAGGGCCTGAAAGTGGTTGTCGACTGCGCCCACGGTGCCGCTTACAAGGTGGCGCCTGAAGTGCTGTGGGAACTGGGCGCTGACGTTGTATCGATGGGCGTTCGTCCCGACGGTTTTAATATCAATGATGGCTGCGGCTCCACCCACCCGGAAGAAATGTGCCAGCGTGTGCTGCAAACCGGCGCTGACCTTGGTATTGCGCTCGACGGCGATGCTGACCGGCTTATTCTCTGCGATGAAAAAGGCCGCGTTGTTGACGGCGATCAGATTATGGCGCTTATCACCCGCAGTTGGCACAAGCGCGGGCAGCTAAAGGGCGGTGGGCTGGTTTCAACCGTAATGTCCAATCTTGGGCTGGAACGGCTGCTACAAGCGGATGGCCTAACTTTGGAGCGTACCAAAGTGGGTGATCGTTACGTGGTCGAACGCATGCGTAAGGCTGGATTTAACATTGGCGGCGAACAGTCTGGCCATATAGTGCTCAGCGATTTTTGCACTACAGGGGATGGGCTTATCGCTGCGCTGCAAGTTATGATCGAATTGAAAAAAACAGACCAGCTCGCTTCGGTCGCCTGCAAACAATTTGAAGCAGTTCCACAAATCCTGAAGAATGTACGCTATGGCGGCAGTGATCCTTTGGACGCAGAAAAAGTCCAGAGCTCGATCAAACATGCCGAGGAACAGCTGAACGGTAGCGGCCGTTTGGTTATCCGCAAGTCGGGTACCGAGCCATTGATCCGGGTAATGGCCGAAGGTGATAATGCCGAGCAAATCATTGCTTTGGTTGATGGAATTTGCAGCGAAATTGAGCTTGCAGTCTGATGGAAGAAGCGCCCAAAGGTCGTGTTTTGATTGTTGCGGGCTCCGACCCGTCAGGCGGCGCTGGCATCCAGGCTGATATAAAAACGGTAACAGCGCTTGGTGGTTATGCTGCAGCGGCTATTACCGCACTGACCATTCAAGATACGCAAGGCGTGACGGGCGTCATGCCGATCCCTGCGGACTTTGTTGCGGATCAGATGAAGGCTGTTTTGGCTGATATCGGCGCGGACTGCATCAAAACAGGCATGCTGTATGATACCGCCACAATCCATGCAGTGGCAGATGTTATTATTGAAGACGCGCATTCAGCAGCGCTTATTGTTGATCCTGTTATGATGGCTACGTCTGGCGATGCGCTTGTTCAAAGCGGGGCGATTGATTTGTTGAAGGTGCGTATGTTTCCGCTTGCCACCCTTGTTACGCCCAACATCATTGAGGCCAGCCTGCTAACCGGAATCGAGATTAAGGGCATAAGCGACATGATAAAGGCGGGCGAAGTGATGCTCGCAGCTGGCGCCGAGGCTGTGCTGGTGAAAGGCGGGCACCTTTCTGGAAACCGCCTCGCAGATATATTGATATCGCCCGACGGCGCACCTATTATCATTGAAAGTCATAGAATATCAACCCGCCATACCCACGGCACGGGCTGCACGCTGGCCAGCGCCGTAGCGGCCTTGCTGGCTCAAGGGCTGCCGCTGGAACAGGCCTTCAGGCAGGCACATGACTATGTGCGGCGCGCGATTGAGCTGGCTCCGGGCTTTGGTAAAGGACATGGCCCGCTTGGGCATGCAGCGGCAGCATCCTTTCTTCACGACCAAAACTGATGGAGTTGGTATTTCAAAGCCGCGGCGAAGGGACGCCGTTAATTTTGATTCACGGGCTGTTTGGCTCTGCCGACAATCTGGGCGGAATCGCGCGCATTTTGGCTGAGGACTTTCGGGTAATTTCCGTAGATCTGCGAAACCACGGCCGTAGCCCGCACGCGAATGGCATGAGTTATCATGAGATGGCCGCTGATGTGGTAGCGATGATGGACAAAATAGGGCTGCAGAGCGCATATGTGTTCGGCCATTCAATGGGCGGAAAAACTGCGATGCAGCTGGCGCTGGATCACCCTCTGCGCGTTAAACGGCTTGTTGTTGGTGATATAGCGCCCGTGCTTTACCCGCCCCACCACAGCAAAATATTCAAAGGCATGCGCGCGGTTAGTGCTGCGGGAGCAGACAGCCGCAAAGAGGCGCAAGAGATTTTGGCGACCTTTGAGCCAGACCGGGCTGTTCTTGGGTTTCTAATGACCAACTGGCGGCGTAGTGCGGATGGTTTGTGGCGTTGGCGCATCAATCTGGACGCAATTGAAGGCGGTTATGATGATATTGCTGCCGGAAACACGGGCGGTCCATACGGCGGAAATGTTCTATTTGTGCGCGGTAGTCGCTCGGATTATATTAAGACCGAGCACCGAGATGCGATCCTTTCTTTGTTTCCAAAAGCCTCTGTGCGCACGATCGAGGGCACAGGGCACTGGCTTCATGCAGAAAAACCAGATATGGTAGCTAGGGCTATCAGTAGATTTTTCTTGGCTTGAGGGGGCTATATGTTGTTGCGGTTACGATTATTGGCGGTATGTTTTGCTGCCGTGTTTGTTGTTTTTTCACTCCGTCCCGGATCAGCTGCCCCCGTTGTACGTAGCGCTATTTCTAGCTTTGACCTGAAATTTCAGGCGGTGCTTGCCGAGAATAATATCCCTGGCGCGGCATACGCGATTGTTAAAGACGGTAAGGTCATCAGCATCAAGGCGTACGGTACGCGGGCGCTTGGCGCTAGTTTGCCTGTCAATAAGGATACAGTTTTTAGGCTGGCTTCAGTTTCAAAGACCTTTTCGGCAGAACTGGCTGCAATGCTGGTCGTCGATGGAAAATTTAGCTGGGACGATCCGATCGTTGATTATGTACCCGGTTTTAAATTACAAACTATCGGGCATGCGGAACACTTGAATATCAGCCATATCCTCAGCCATAGCTCAGGGCTTACGCCTAATGCTTATGATAATATGCTGGAAGACGGCTGGACCATCGCCAAAATCATCCCCCGTTTTAAGCGGTTAAAACCTATATGTAAGCCGGGCGATTGTTACGGATACCAGAATATTCTGTATAGCTTCATACAGCCAGTGATCGAAAAAACCACCAAGCACAGTTTTAAAGATATGATGCAGACGCGTATTTTTACGCCGCTGACCATGGACCATAGCTCGGTTGGCCTGGAGGGTTACTTGTCGGCAGGCAATAGAGCGGAACCGCATGTGCTTACGCGCAAGGGCTGGTACCGTACGTCGGTAAAACCCAATTATTATAATGTTGCCCCTGCTGCGGGGGTGAATGCCAGCATTGAAGATTTGGCCAAATGGGTTCGTGCACAAATGGGTTATAACCCTGATGTGCTGGATGCGTCGCTGTTGCGCACTGTGACCAAAAAGCGGGTGCATACTGAGCGCGAAACCCGCAAACGCATGTGGCGCGCTAATCTGGACGATGCCTATTATGGTTATGGTTGGCGGATATATAGTATTGGCGGTGAAGATATTATCATGCACGGCGGCGGTGTGTCGGGCTTTCGCAGCCTCGTGGCTTATTCAAAAGAACGTGGCATTGGCCAAGTTATGCTGATGAACGCGGAAAGCCGTTCCATCGATAAACTCGCCGCCGATTTTTGGGCCGACGTTACAGCTGAATCCATAAGAGGGGGCGGGACAGTTAAGGCGCGTTAAGGCGTTATCTTGTCCAAAGCATCTGATCTTTCCCGAACGCATTTTTGCAAAGATATTTCTGTGCTTCAGAAAGGATCAACTTGGCCGCTTTCACGACGTTTCTTGGGTGCGTCCCCGATTGGACGCTCGCGTCCGCCAATGCCGTTGCGACGGTTGTTGAGCACGATATAGGCAGCGTCACTATAGGTAATTGCGCAGTCGCCGTTTTTGTCAGTGCTGCGAAACAGGTTATGAGAAACAGCTGAAAGTTCAGCGAGACCAAGCGAACCGGACTGATCAGTATCCAAAGTTGAAAATTCGTAAAAAACGAAGCTGGTATCTTCAAAATTAATCGCCCGGTATTCCAATGCGTCAAGGGTCTGGTCGCCGTCTTTATCCAGGCGCTTGAACTGCCGCTCGCGGAGCACCGCAATATCAGCGCAAGTCGCTGCCCCGTCTTCGTTCAAATCCCAAAGTGCCGTAAAATCGCGCAGGGCTTTTTCAATAAGCTCAGGCGGGATTTCAGCGACCGGATCAGGCGCTTTTTTTGAACAGGCGGTTATTAGCAAGCAAAAGCTAGCCAAAAACAATATTGTGCGAAACTTGGGCACAGGTAATTTCCTTTTCATATCGACTTTTAAAATGGTTATACGCGATCACCACCCAAAATGCTTCGCATTAATTTATGACCAAATCACGCCATAAAATTCTTGTCTGTTTCGCCATTGACTTTGGAGCGAAAATCTATATTTTCCGGCCTTGGTACTTCCCCCAAACGGGAAGCCGCTGTCTGTGAGGTCAGCAATTTTATTGGGACACGCCTCCCCAACGGGGCGCAACTATCTGGAAGGATAGCTATATGACGAAGCCACTAATCGCACCTGCGCGACCAGAATTTAGCTCTGGCCCCTGTGCTAAGCGTCCCGGTTGGACACAGGACGCTGTTAAAGACGCTCTCTTGGGGCGCTCTCACCGGTCGAAACCCGGTAAATCCAAACTTAAATATGCCATCGATAAAACCCGCGAAATGTTGGGTGTGCCAGATGATTACCGCATTGGTATTGTTGCAGCTTCTGATACAGGCGCGGTTGAAATGGCGCTTTGGTCGATGCTGGGCGCGCGCGGTGTTGATATGCTGGCGTGGGAAAGCTTTGGGGCAGGCTGGGTAACCGACGTTGTAAAGCAGTTGAAGCTTGACGATGTGCGCACTTTAACCGCCGACTACGGACAACTCCCTGATTTAACTACGGTAGACACTGACCGCGACGTCGTTTTTGCCTGGAATGGAACGACATCTGGTGTGAAAGTGCCAAATGCCGAATGGATTGCGGATGACCGCAAGGGCCTTACTATTTGTGATGCCACATCAGCAGCCTTTGCGATGGATCTGCCGTTTGAGAAGCTTGATGTTGTAACCTATAGCTGGCAAAAAGTGCTGGGCGGTGAGGCGGCGCATGGCATGCTGATCTTGTCCCCGCGTGCGGTTGAACGGCTGGAAAATTATACACCGCCGTGGCCGCTGCCGAAGATATTCCGTCTTACCAAAGGCGGCAAACTGATCGAGGGTATTTTCAAGGGCGAAACCATCAATACACCATCGATGTTGTGCGTTGAAGATTATATTGATGCGCTTGAGTGGGCCGAGGGTATAGGCGGCCTTTCAGGCTTAATCGCCAAGTCCGAGGCTAATTTAAAAGTGCTCGCGGACTGGGTTGCTGCGTCTGATTGGGCTGCATTTTTGGCCGAAGATCCAGCGACAATTTCCAATACATCCGTATGTCTGAGAGTTGCAGACCCCTGGTTTGCGGGCCTTGAGGCGGAAGCACAAACGGCTGTGCCCAAGAAACTGGCTGCACTGTTGGATGCCGAAGGCGTGGCTTATGATATTGGGGCTTACCGCGACGCGCCGGCTGGCCTTCGTATTTGGGCAGGCGCCACGGTGGATGCCGCCGACCTGGAGGCGCTTACGCTCTGGCTTGACTGGGCCTACGCCGAGGTAAAAACCAAAGTATCCGCAGCCTAGGGTCGGACGCTCGCATTGTAAGAATTCATAAGGTTGGGCATGCCCGGCCTTTTTAAAACACAGAGATTTATGGAAGGACATATCATGCCAAAAGTGCTGATTTCCGACAAAATGAGCCCTCTCGCAGAGCAGACATTTAAAGACCGCGGTGTTGAAGTTGATTTCAAGCCAGGCCTAAGCAAAGAAGAATTGGCCGAAATTATCGGCGATTATGACGGCCTTGCGATCAGATCTTCCACCAAAGTAACCCCGACAATATTGAAAGCAGCCAAAAAGTTAAAAGTGGTTGGCCGGGCGGGTATCGGGGTCGATAACGTTGATGTGGCCGCAGCCACTGCAAGCGGTGTGGTTGTGATGAATACGCCATTTGGCAATTCTATCACCACTGCCGAGCATGCGATTGCCATGATGATGGCCCTTGCCCGCCAAATTCCGGAAGCCAATGCATCGACCCATGCTGGAAAATGGGAGAAATCACGTTTTATGGGCATGGAGCTTACAGGTAAAACCCTTGGTTTGATTGGGTGCGGTAATATTGGCTCAGTTGTGGCTGAACGCGCGCTTGGGCTGAAGATGAAAGTTGTGGCGTTTGATCCTTATTTGGCGGTGGAACGCGCAGCTGATCTTGGCATTCTCAAAGTTGAGCTTGATGATCTATTTGAGCGTGCTGATGTGATCAGTTTGCATACGCCGCTAACGGATCAAACCCGTGGCATTGTCGGCAAAAAAGCTTTTGCCAAAATGAAAGATGGCGTGCGCATTGTTAACTGTGCGCGTGGCGGCCTAGTGGATGAGGCCGCTCTGCTTGAGGCTTTAGACAGCGGTAAGGTTGCTGGCGCAGCGCTTGATGTTTTTGAAGTTGAACCGGCGAGGGAGAACCCTTTGTTTGGTCACGCCGGTGTAATATGTACTCCGCATTTGGGTGCGTCTACCAGCGAAGCGCAGGTGAATGTGGCGTTGCAGGTTGCGGAACAAATGGCAGACTTTCTGCTTACGGGCGGCGTGGCCAATGCTTTGAATATGCCGTCGCTGAGTGCGGAGGAAGCCCCTAAATTGAAGCCTTATATGGCCCTTGTCGAACAAATCGGAGGGTTTGCAGGCCAAATCACGGAAACGGGGCTAAAGCGTGTTGTGATTGAATATGAAGGCCTGGTTGCAGGGTTGAATACGAACCCGCTAACAGCCGTGATGTTGGAGGGCCTTTTGTCACCGCTGATGAGCAGTGTTAATATGGTGAATGCACCGGTTGTTGCCAAGGAACGCAATATTCAGATCACCGAAGTGAAGCATGATAGAGAGGGCCCCTACAATACACTGATCCGCCTTACTGTCGAAACAGACCGGGGCGAACGTACGGTTGCCGGAACCTTGTTTGGTAATGGTGCGCCTCGGCTTGTGGATGTTGACGGTGTACGGCTTGAGGCCGAGCTTGCGCCGAATATGCTTTATGTGGTCAATGATGATAAACCCGGCTTCATTGGTGCGCTTGGTTCCTTGCTTGGTTTCAACGGCGTGAATATCGGGACGTTTGCTTTGGGCAGGCGCATTGAAGGAGAAGAAGCTGTGGCGCTTGTGGCCGTTGATCAACCTCTGAAGGATATTGTGCTTGACCAAGTGGCTGCACTTGCGCATGTACGTCAGGCAAAACGCCTCGCCTTCTAGGGGCAAGGTACAACGAACGACATGAGAGGAACGCCCATGAAGGGGCCTTCAAAAAGCGGAATGCTTAAAACCGGGGTGGGCAGTGATTATGCCCGCCAGGCCTTGTTGCCTGTCGGCTTTAGGGATCAACTTGCACCCGGTGCGGAACAAGAGGCAGCGCTGGTCCGTGCGCTCGTGGATACTTTTCTATCATATGGATACGACCGTGTCTCGCCGCCCGTGGTTGAGTATGAAGATAGTCTTCTGCTTGGCGCAGGGGCGGCGCGCGGCCACCAGATGTTCCGTGTGATGGACCCCGATACCCAGCGTATGATGGCTGTGCGCTCTGACATGACAATCCAGATGGCCCGGCTTGCGGCAACCCGCCTTGCAGATGCGCCGAGGCCGTTAAGGCTTGCATATACGGGCAGTGTGCTGAGGACCAAGGGCAGCCAAATCAGGCCGTCTCGTCAGTTCATTCAGGCCGGCGTAGAACTTGTTGGCTGTGAGAGTGTTGATGCTGAATTGGAAGTGATAGCAGTTGCGGTAGAATCATTACAAAAAGTAGGCATTGAAGGGCTTTCTCTTGATCTAACCATTGCGCCGTTGGCGGCTATACTTTGCGATGAGTACGCCTTGGACGCAAAAACCCGCAGCCGTGTATTAGAAGCATTGGACGCCAAGGATTTTGGGGCTCTCACTGTCTTGGCGCCAGATGCCCGCATGGTTTTTGAGGGCTTACTGCGGGCAACAGGTACAGCCGTGCAGGCAATGGAAGATTTGGCGAACCTTGGCTTGGTTAATGAGGCCGCTGGATTAGTGGCTCGATTAAGCGAATTGGTCTCTATGCTGATTGAGCGGTTGCCTGAATTAGCGATAACCATTGACCCCTGCGAAACGCATGGTTTTGAATATAAGTCTGGCATTGGATTTGCACTGTTTTCCAGGAACGGCAAAAGCGAACTTGGGCGTGGTGGCCGCTATTTGGTGGCGCACCCCGGAGGGCACAGTGAGGAAGCAACAGGTTTTTCAGTATATTTGGACAGCCTTATGGATGCGCTGAACCCTAAATCTGCGTCCCCAAAAATTTTTCTGCCTTATGAAACAACCGCTGAAGAAGGTCAGACATTACGCGCAGACGGATGGCGTACGATTCAAGGCTTGACAGACGAGACGGATGCCCTCAAAGAAGCGGCTCGACTTGGCTGCAGCCACCTATATATAGAAGGCGCTGTCACCGCGCTCTAATGCCCCGGTTTACGGGCGTCCAACAAAAAAGGATTTGGCATGGGCAACGTTGTTGTTGTTGGTTCCCAGTGGGGCGACGAAGGCAAAGGCAAAATTGTTGATTGGTTGTCTGAGCGCGCGGATGTTGTTGCTCGCTTTCAGGGCGGCCATAATGCAGGCCATACGTTAGTCATAGACGGCAAAGTCTATAAATTGTCGTTACTGCCTTCAGGCATCGTTCGCGGCGGGAAACTGAGTGTTATCGGCAACGGTGTTGTGGTTGACCCCTGGGCATTGCTGGCCGAGATCGAAAAGCTGCGCGGACAAGGTGTGGAAATATCGCCTGATACGCTTCAAATCGCCGCGAATGCCACGCTCATTATGCCGTATCACAGGGAACTTGATGCGCTACGCGAAGATGCGACAAAAGGTGTTAAAATTGGCACAACACGGCGTGGCATAGGCCCCGCCTACGAGGATAAAGTTGGTCGCAGGGCTGTGCGCATTTGTGACTTGCAGTCTCGCGCAATGGTCGAGGCTCGGCTGGAAGTCGCATTGACACATCATAATGCTCTGCGCCGTGGTTTGGGCCATGACCCAATGGATTCTCAGAAAATCGCTGACGATCTGATGGCGCTGGCGGATGATATTCTGCCTTATATGAACAATGTATGGCGCACGCTTGATGATGCCCGTTCAGAGGGGAAACGCATTCTTTTTGAAGGCGCCCAAGGCACGCTGTTGGATGTTGATCATGGGACCTACCCGTTTGTAACCTCGTCAAATACCATAGCAGGACAAGCTGCTGGCGGCACGGGGGTTGGCCCTGGCAGTCTGGGATATATTCTGGGAATTACCAAGGCCTATACCACCCGCGTAGGGGCTGGGCCTTTTCCCACAGAACAGGAAAATGAGATCGGCCAGTTTTTGGGAGAAAAAGGCCATGAGTTTGGTACAGTTACAGGCCGAGCCCGTCGTTGCGGCTGGTTTGATGCGGTGCTTGTGCGTCAAAGCCTTGCGATCGGCGGTGTAACAGGCATTGCGCTGACGAAGCTGGACGTACTGGATGGGCTTGAAGAACTACAGGTTTGCGTGGGCTATAAACATAAAGGTGAAATCGTAGATTACCTGCCTTACGGCATGGAAGATCAGGCGAATGTTGAAGCCGTGTACGAAAAGCTTGAAGGTTGGAGCGAGACAACATACGGCGCGCGAAGCTGGGCAGACTTGCCAGCGCAGGCAATCAAATATATTCGTCGTATTGAAGAGCTGATCGGCGTGCCGGTTGCGCTTTTGTCAACCAGCCCCGAACGCGATGATACAATATTGGTAAAAGACCCGTTCAAGCCATAAAAACTGGCGTAAATTTGACACCGAATTTTGCTAACCTATGACGTTCGTGGGCCTTTTTTAATAAACACTTTGAACTTTAAGTGTGTATAATTCATATTAATTGAGGAAATTTTGCCATAGTTACTTTATGCTTTATTGGGGGCATGAAATAGAAACGGTTTGTCAGGTTCGATGTTTATACGGGGATTAAACACTTGAGTGGTGAAGTCGCGCCAGTACCAGGTGGCCAAAGTGCGTTTGGAGATAGGTATGAAGTGATAGTCGCTTCGCCTTTGCCTGAGTTCGACACGCATGGCGGTAACGCATACAGTGCCAAGGACAAGCAAAATCCCGGCGCAGATGTGTTTGCTATGGTGCATAATCCTACTGTGCCAATCCGAAATGAACTTTTTAAAGGTCTAAAAGGCCGCCCGGTAATTAACATGGTCAACCCTGTTGATAGGGGATTGATGAATGTTAATATTGGGAGTGCTAAACAAAGGCTGGTGACTATATTCACTCGGCCTACGGGCGGTGCGCTAATGAATGCTGATGGCACATTGCACCCTCGCATGAATGCCAATCGGTTGCGACAAAATGTTGTTTTGGCAGCGTTAAAGGCATTTGCAGCTCTGCATAAGCGTGGCTATACCCACCGAATGATTTCGCCCACGAGGATGTATTTTGCATCATCAGAGAGTGATGAAGTCATTTTGGGTGAATGTTATAGTTCGCCTGCGGGCTATTTAAATCCATTTCCACTTGAAGCGCTTGAAGTTAGTTTTGCAGATGATGCCGTGCGCGGTGTAGGAGATTTTTCCTGCGATTATTACCAATTGGGTACGTCACTTCAGTCTTTGTATTTTGGTGAGAAGCTATGGGACAGTCGGGATAGAAATAGCCTGATGATGGCTCGAATTAACCAGGGTTCTTTTGGGGCCCTGTCCGGAGGACGCGATATTCCAGGGGCTCTTGGCACACTGATCCGTGGTTTAATGGCGGATGAGCCAGATGAACGCTGGAATGCGGAGGAGGTTCTCGACTGGTTTGAGGGCGTGAGCCGAAACAAGCGAACAAGTATGATCACTTGGACCATGAGTCGCCCCACGACCTTTAAAGGCGTGGCCTATGTTGACCGGCGTCTCTTGGCGGATGCTTTTGGAAAGGATCCCAAAGAAGCTGCTAATTTTTTAAAAACGATGGATTTTTCTTCATGGTTGCAAACTTGTTTTCGGGATGAAATTTTTTCGGAGCGGCTTGAATTCGCACTTGATGTAAGGCCATCAGAAGGTTTTGGTGGAGCCCGCGCCGACGATTATAAAATGGTATCGCGTGTTTGTATGTTCCTATCCCCCGCCGGGCCCCTTTATTACAAAGGGCACTCTTTGATGCTCAGCGGCATCCCCACATTGGTGGCAGATGCCTTTGCCCGCGATGACCATGAAACCATGACGACGCTCCTTGAAATATTTGATGGCACGTTTGTCTCCGCACTTGTAGAAATTGCTGGTGACAAAAATCCCAAATTGCAGTCGCTGTTCAAGGATATTGGTGTGGCGATGGAGTTTGGCTCGGGTAAGCAGCTTGGGCGTGGACTTGAACGTATGCTGTATGAGCTCAATCCTATTTTGCCGTGCCTTAGCCCGCGCTTCGAGAAAGTATGGATAGGATCTTTGGTACAGTTAATTCGCGCACTTGAACGTGTGTCGGCGCAGGGCGGCGGAAAAAATATATTGCTGGACAGGCATGTGGCGGCCTTTTGTGTTACACACGGGTCGAATTTAGACCGTGATTTTAATAGCCTGGCGGCTTCGCAACACAATCCTGCTATTTTTAACAGCCTTTCGACGGAATTTTTTGGCAGGATGCAAAAACAGTTGCAGTTAGAATCATTGCCTGCGTTGCTCGAAAAATTGGTGGATGGATTGGCTCCAGTAGTAAAAAACCTCAAGAATAAAAAACGTCGTGAGCATGTTCAGGCCACTCTTGATAAATTGAAAAAAAGCGGTGATATCAATAAACTTTGCTCAGAGGTGAATTTATCAAAAGTGCAGGCACTGGATGCGCGCGAATTTTCCCAAGCATGCAATATTATTACAAAGCTGGACCGCGAGAAGATAAAGCTGTCCAAAAAGATCGAACCCACCGATTCCGAACCACGAAAAAAAGGCTATAATGGCGCGCGGACGGCGGCATTTGTTATGTTCGTGTTGATTGGTTTTTTAGTATTTTTCCGGGGATAGGGCGTGGCAAAAAAAGACAAACCAGCTAAAAAACCAGTTAGACGCCGCCGCCAAAATCAGGGCAGCGGCGGTGCTATCGGAATATTGTTTGTTCTTTTATTGACGGTCATCGTGGTTATTAACCGCGAAGCCGCGATGCTTATTGTGATTGGCTTGATCCCAACGCTGGTGCTTGGGATTACAGGCAAAGGTGATTTTAAAGCTGAACGAATGCAAAGCGTAGCACTCGCCAATATGTCTGGCGTGTTGCTGTTGCTGGCGAGTGTATGGTCCAAATCCAATGGTTTTGAAGAGTTGATCTCTAATCCGACAAACTGGATTATCATGTGGGGATCAGCGGCGATTGGGTATGCGCTCAACTTTGTAGGGCCGATGATTGCAGTAATGATTTTGCAGAACATGGTGAAAGAACGGTTAAAGGCTATGCAACAGCAAAGGCAAGAATTAATAGATTTATGGGGCCCTGAGGTCCTTGGCGAAAAGCAAGAAAAACCTCAGCAAAAATTCATTTCTCCGCGTCAATGATTGTTGTCGATGTATTCTGGCGCTTGCCAGCAGATCGGTTAATAGAATCAATTTCGGGCTAAGTTCCCCATCCCCGTTTCGCTGGCGGCAAGGCGCATAGCCTTTTGTACTTTTTCGAAAGCCCGGACTTCAATTTGGCGCACACGTTCGCGGCTGACACCGTATTCTACTGATAGTTCTTCAAGCGTTTTGGCAGGGTCAGCCAAACGCCGCTCCGTTAGAATATTTTGTTCGCGTTCGTTTAAGCCTTTCATGGCGTTTGCCAGCAAGGCAAGCCGCTGTGTCCGTTCTTCGTTGTCGGCTGCAGTGGTCTCCTGATCCGGCTCTTCATCTACTAACCAGTCTTGCCATTCACCCTCTGCATCTGCTTTTAGTGGCGCGTTTAGCGAATGATCATGGGCTGACATTCGCCTGTTCATCGACACAACATCAGTTTCTGCAACAGCAAGTTTTTTGGCGATAGTCGCTACATGCTCGGGCGTCAAATCCCCTTCTTCAACGGCTTCAATCTGCCCCTTCAAACGGCGAAGGTTGAAGAAAAGCTTTTTCTGAGCGGCAGTTGTGCCAATTTTAACCAAGCTCCAACTGCGCAGAATATATTCCTGGATAGAGGCTCTGATCCACCACATGGCGTAGGTTGCGAGCCTGAAGCCTCGTTCAGGATCAAAGCGTTTAACCGCCTGCATCATACCCACATTGCCTTCAGAAATAAGATCAGCAACAGGCAGTCCATAACCGCGGTAACCCATAGCAATTTTCGCAACCAGACGAAGATGGCTGGTGACCATTTTATGAGCAGCTTCACTGTCTTCGTGCTCGGCCCAAGCCTTGGCAAGCATATATTCCTGGTTGGCTTCCAGCATCGGGTAAGTGCGAATAGCCTGCAAATACTGGCTTAGGCCGCCTTCAGGCGATAAAGTTGGTAAATTGCTTGTATATGATGACATTATTTTTCCCTCGCCTGTATTATACTGGCCTCTTTAGAGAGCCCAGCGCTTATAAGCGCTAGACCTTATAAGGCTCTAGCGCTTCAAGAAGCTGTTTTACATCATATGGGTATTCGCATTCAAAATTAAAGGGTTCACCGGTGACGGGGTGAATAAAACCCAGAGATTTTGCATGTAAGGCCTGGCGGCTGAAACCTTGCAGCGCGGTTCGCGCAAGACCTTTAATTCGGCTGGAAAGTTTGTTTGATCGCCCATATACGGGATCTCCGACCAACGCATTGCCGATATGTGCCATATGAACGCGGACCTGATGCGTTCGACCCGTTTCCAGTTGGCATTCAATTTCGGTGGCCAACGGCACTCCGGCTTGTGCAAAACTACTTATGGAACGGTAATGGGTTGCCGCCCATTTTCCGCCACGCTCAGTCACGGCCATCCGTTTTCTATCTACTGGATGGCGGGCGATATTGCCTTCTACTTTTCCAGAATAGGGGGTGGGTATACCTTTGCAAACGGCAACATACTTCCGTGCAATTGTATGGGCAGCAAATTGCTCTGCGAGGCCGTGGTGGGCTTTGTCGTTTTTGGCCACGATCAGCAGGCCACTGGTATCTTTATCAATGCGGTGCACAATGCCGGGGCGCTTAACGCCGCCAATACCGGATAGGCTATCCCCACAGTGATACAGTAAGGCGTTGACCAGCGTGCCTGTATAGTTGCCTGCCGCCGGGTGAACCACCATGCCTGCGGGCTTGTTCACAAGAATAAGGTGTTCATCTTCAAAAACTATATCAAGTGCGATGTCTTCGGGGGTGGGGTCTGCATCGTCCGGTTCGGGCACCGTAACGGTAATAACATCGTCGGCCCGGCAGGTATAAGATGGGCTGGTTATGGCTTTTTCAGCCACGGATACATAACCATCTTTGATCAAAGCTTTCAGACGCGAGCGAGAAAAGTCTGGCAAAGTATCCGCCAAAAGCTTATCAAGCCGCATACCCGCTGTTTCGGTATTTACAGAAATTTCCATAGAAATTTCCGCATTAATTTTTATTGTGTCGCTCATGGAGACCGTTATGACCGCAGCGAAGCAAAATGTCACGCGCAACAGCGCAGAAGAAGTTCCGGAAACAACCAAGGTTCCCATGGGCTTGAAAATCCTTGTTGTTGTACTTGGGCTAGCAATTCTGGGAATGCTGGGCCTGATCATTTATAAGGTGCTGGCAGGCGGTCAAAAAACACCAACAACAGCGGCGCCGAATGTCTTGGCAGCGCCAACGAGCAATGCGGCCAGTTTTTCAGATATGGATGTAAAGCGGCCCGTTGGTTCGTTGCTGGTTGAAGTGACAACAAACTCCCATGAAATCATGTTGCATTTTTCAGGACCTGACGGTGATACACTTATATTCATTGACCGCACAAAAGGCACCAAGCACAGTATTTCGATCCCCAAATAAACAGGGATTCGCTATAGAGTATTTGGTGAAGAGGATGTTTTGCATGGTGCGCCTGCCGCGCAGAAATACCCTTTTTGCCTCCTAAAACCACGAAAAATAATCCAGGAATTGCCGTTACGGCATAAAGGCATTTGAATTCCTGCGGGTGAAACCTATAGTTACTCAGAGTTTAGTTGCTTTCAGGGAGAATAGAGTGCTCGGACAAATGCAGAATTGGCCACTTTTGGTCTCGAAATTTTTGGATCATGCCGCCATAAACCATCCAACACGCGAAATCGTATCCATGCTGCCTGAGGGTGGTGAATTTCGCTATGATTATGGGGGCCTTTCTTTGCGCTCTAAAAAATGTGCACAAGCCTTGGCGCGGTTGGGCATTGAACTTGGCGACCGTGTTGCTACACTGGCCTGGAATACCCACCGTCATATGGAAACCTGGAATGGTATCTCTGGCATGGGCGCGGTCACACATACTGTCAATCCTCGCCTTTTTCCCGAACAATTGATCTATATCCTCAATCACGCAGAGGATCGGGTCTTGTTTCTGGACATTACCTTTGTTCCCCTGATTGAAAAAATTGCAGGTGACCTGGAAACCATCGAACACTATGTGATTTTGGTCGGCAAAGATCATATGCCCGAGACAAGCCTTGAAAATGCAGTTTGCTATGAGGAGTTTATCGAAGCTGAAGACGGCAATTACCAATGGCCAAGCTTTGATGAAAATACCGCGTGTGCGCTTTGTTATACGTCAGGCACAACAGGTAACCCAAAGGGCGTGCTTTATTCCCATCGCTCTAATTTTTTGCACACCTTGCTTGCTCTTACTGGTGATACACTCGGAATCGGAGCGCTGAGTGTTATTTTGCCAGTGGTGCCTATGTTCCACGCTAATGCTTGGGGCATTCCTTACGCAGCCTCGGGGGCAGGCGCTAAACTTGTTCTTAATGGGCCGCACCACGACCCGGAATTTCTCCATAATTTGATCGTACGTGAAAAAGTTACTGTGACAGCGGCCGTGCCGACTATTTGGATGGGCATGCTTAAATATTTGAAAGCGACAGGTAAAGATTGCGGCGATCTGAAAATTGTGACAATCGGGGGCTCGGCGGTGCCGCGCTCGATGATTAAAACATTCCAAGACGATTACGGTGTACGCGTGAACCATGCTTGGGGCATGACTGAGACCAGCCCGCTGGGCAGCCTTGGTAGCGAAAACGGCGCGACCCAGTTTTTAGATGAAGACAGCAAGCTGGATATTCAGTGCAAACAAGGCCGTACGGTTTTGGGTGTTGAAATGTGCATTAAGGATGATCAGGGAAATATATTGCCGCGCGACGGGAAAAGTTCTGGCGCTTTGATGGTGCGTGGGCCCTGGGTTATCGATAGTTATTTCAAAGCTGGCGAGACACCTCTTCTTGACGATGATGGTTGGTTTGATACAGGCGACGTTTCATGCATCGACGAATTTGGGTATATGCAGATCACTGACCGCGCCAAAGATGTTATTAAATCAGGCGGCGAGTGGATCAGTTCGATTGACCTTGAAAACGCGGCGGTTGGCCACCCTGCTGTCGCAGAGGCTGCCGTTATAGGGGTCTATCATCCTAAATGGGATGAGCGCCCGTTGATGGTGATTGTCGAGGAAGAGGGGCAAAGCGTTAGCGCCGCTGAGCTGACAGCATTTCTGGCTGATAAAGTGGCAAAATGGTGGCTGCCGGATGATCTCCAGAAAGTTGCCGAACTTCCCCATACGGCGACGGGAAAAATTTCCAAGAAAGAGCTACGAGACCGATTTAAAGACTATCGTTTTCCTGGAGTTTAGGGGACGTCAAATTGGCATTTGCACCGGTCCGCGCTTTTTAGGAAAAGCAGTCGGTGCAAATGCTATTTTTTATAAGCGTCAGCCATCCAGCGAAGTAACTTCCCTACTGGTAATATCCATATGATGCCCATGACCAGATAATAGATAAATTGTATCGCCATTGGTGTGCCGATCAATAAGTCGCCGCCCATTGCCGCCAAAAACGCATAACTTGCCAGTCCAAATATAAGAATGAACATGCCAATTAAACTTCGGGCGGCAGGGCGTTCATTGCTCATGGCGGGTCCTTTGGATACAGACCGCGCGCAGCTGCGGCCAATTGAATTATTCTCTTCGTCTCAGTCCATAGGGGAAAGCACAGGGCTTCATCAAGCGAAAAAAAGCGCGCGTCTGCCGTATCGCTCATTGCGACGAGTTCTCCTGAAACATAATCTGCGGCATAATCGATCAGTGTATAGTGGTAGCTGACAGCGTTTTTTGCAGGATTGGCGCCGGGTTCGATGAAGTCCACCACACCGAGCAGCTGACCAATTTTTATGGTTAAACCTGTTTCTTCCAATATTTCGCGGTGGAGCGCTTGTATTACGGTCTCGCCCAGTTTTTGGCCACCTCCGGGAAGGCTCCATTCCCCCTCTTTGGGGGCGCGCCCGCGTTTGACCAACAGAATTTTCAGGCCTTTGAAGACTACAGCCCCGACCCCAACAAAAGGGCGGCTAGGATTTTTTCTTGTCCCGGGCATTTGCGTGCTATGAATTCCTCTGTTCCGTGATGAATACTGCAAGCAAGCCCAAACTGAGGCAAGATATATGTGTGGTCGCTATATGATGACATCGTCAAAAGAAGCAATGCGACATGCATTTGATATCGTCGCCGAGTCGGATATTCCGCCGCGTTATAATATCGCGCCGCGCCAACCGGTTCTGGTTGTACGCATCGGCGAACAGGGTGAACGCGAATTGGCAGCTGTTGAATGGGGGTTGATACCTGAATGGAAGAAAGAAATTGGCGACAAAGCGCTTTTGAATGCGCGTATTGAAACAATTACCGAAAAGCCGTCCTTCAGATCCAGCATTAAACGCAAGCGCTGTTTGGTGCCGTTCAATGGCTGGTATGAATGGAAAACTGTGAATGGCCTTAAAGTTCCGCATTTGGTGAGTCTGCAAGACGGCGCATTGGCCGCATTTGCAGGCATTTGGTCGGTTTGGCACGGACCGAGCGGTGATAACTGGCTGGAGACAATGGCGATTGTTACCGCGCCGACTACCGCAAAAATGCGAAGTTTACATCACAGACGTCCGCTCGCGGTGAAACCGGAACAATATGGTGATTGGCTCGAACCACAGGATCCACTGCCGCGAGGTTTTCTGTCCAGCTTTGATTGGATCGAAGAGCAGGCTTTTGAATGGTCAGCCGTAAGTCAAAAGGTCAATAGTGTGCGCATAGAAGGTCCAGCCTGCATTGCGCCCCCAAAGGAAGAACGACAGCAATCGCTATTTTGAGGTTTCAATGAAAAATTTTGACAATCCAAACAACACTATATTTGTCCGGCGAGACGGTGCGCTTGGATATTTGATTCTGAACCGAGCGGAAAAGAAAAATGCGTTAACCGAGGCCATGTGGCAGACGATTCCGGCGGCGCTTGACAGTTTGGACGCTGATGCCAGCGTGCGGGCCATCATTGTGACGTCAAATACGCCGTGCGGGTTTTCGGCTGGTGCTGATATCGGCGAGCTGGAAGCAATAGCCGCACACCCGGAGCGCCGGGAAAGCAACCGGCTGGCCATTCGCACAGCGCAGCGCGCCCTGGCTCGCACGGAAAAGCCAACCATTGCACAAATATGGGGCGCTTGTTTTGGTGGCGGTTGCGGTCTGGCTTTGCACTGCGATATGCGCTTTGCTTCAGAAACTGCGCATTTTGGTATCACGCCTGCGAAGCTCGGGATTGTATATCCGCTGAGTGATACCAAACAACTGATGGACACTGTTGGCCCATCCCATGCCAAATCCATGTTATTTACTGGCCGAACATTAGGGGCCAACGAGGCATTGGATATAGGGCTTGTTGACGCTGTTCATGCTGAGGATCAGTTGGCAGAAGCAACAAAAATATTCGCGTCTCAGGTTGCTGCTGTTTCACAATATTCGGTGCGGCACAGTAAAAAATTCGTTCGCCGAATTTTGGATGGCCAAATTGACGACGATGCTGAAACCGCCGAAGTTTTTAAGGCAGCGCAAGAGGGCATTGATGCCGCAGAAGGGATTCGGGCATTTCTTGAAAAAAGGCCAGCAGAGTTTCGCTGGACCGGGGAAGATTAGAGATCAGGCTCTCGCGGACTGATGCCCGGGATATTTTGTAGAACGCTAATGTGAAATGCTGTTGTTAAAAAGGCTGCGGCCCCGTGGATAAATGCTGTCAGCATAGTGGTATTTATGACATCAGCCATGTTTTGAGCCAGCGCGGTCAGAATATTCTCCGCGAGAAACGACAAAAACAGCAATAGGGCGAGTGTACCAATTATGGGGCGCACGAAAAAACGAGCTCGCAACAAAGCCGCGGCAAACGGTAATCTTCGGTCTGTCGATGCCGCTATGATGGCGATATTGGCGACCGCCGAGAAAAATAGGCTAGCCCACAAAACTGCGGCCATCACAATGATAACCAAAAAGCTATTGAATCCGCCTAAAATTGCGCCAATGGCCCCTAGTAAAATGAGGAGCAACGTCAACAGCACCAGGGTTAGTCCTGCTGCGGTTAGCAGATGGAAAAAGCTTAAAGCAACACGCCTGATATAGGCAGAAGTATCCGCGTCCCATGGTGTTAGGCGCAGCGGAGAGACAGCCCGCGCCCAAAATGGTAACAAGGCACTCACCGTTGCTAACAAGGCAATATAGCTACTAATAAAAGTGCCCAGATTACTGGAAAACATTTCAACAATTTCTGCTTCACTTAACTGGTTTTTACCTGTTTTTAAAAGGGCGAGCTGGATGTCTTGCAGGGCTTCTATGGCTGGCGCTAATAGCACGCTGGAAATAAGCCCCGCCAGAATTGTCAGCAAAAACAACAGTTGGGCGCGCCGCTGCGCGGCTAAAAATGCTAGCTTTATGAGGGTCGTTACGTTGAGCATAGATTTCGCAACTTCGCGGCCAGAGGGTGAACCTGTGAATGGAACCGAATTCGGAACATACAAGCATTAGCGACCAGCATTGCCACAATTTGCTTCAAGACACAATTGACCTATCATCATATCTGCATCGATACATGCATTTATGAATGGTAAAATCGGGGAAACACAGATGTTCAATGGCAAAACTGTATGGATAACGGGCGCATCGTCGGGTATCGGCGAAGCAGTAGCATATGAAATGGCAGCCGAGGGCGCGCAACTTATATTGTCGGCCCGGCGCGAAAGCGAATTAGCCCGCGTGAAAGGCCGCTGTGTTCAAAACGGGGCTATGGCCAATAACATCCTGATCCTGCCTCTTGATGTTACGGACGAGGCTGCCATGCCTGCGCTTGTCAAGACAGCGCAAAAATTTACAGGCAAACTGGATATGCTTTTTAATAATGCAGGTATATCCCAGCGCTCACTATGCGTTGATACCGAAATGGAAACATACCGTAAGCTGTTCGCCGTCGATGTTTTTGGCCAGATGGCCCTTACCAAATTGGTTTTGCCCATCATGCTTGCACAAGGTAGTGGTCATTTGGCGGTCACAGCATCGGTTGCCGGCAAAATTGGCGCCCCGCAGCGCACGGGCTACTGCGCTGCAAAACACGCGGTGATGGGTTTTTTTGACGCTCTGCGATCAGAAGTGGCACAGCACGGTATTTTTGTGACAACTATAACCCCGGGTTTTATCAAAACGGCCATTTCTACTAACGCCTTGAAAGGCGATGGGAGTGTTTTTGGCAAGGTTGATAAAAATATCGCGGAGGGCATGGAGGTTGGGTCATGCGCAAAGGTGATTATGAAAGGTTTTCACGCTGGAAAACGTGAAATTGCGGTAGGAAAGGGCGCAGAAATGAAGGCTCTTTGGGTAAAGCGGTTCTTCCCCAACCTGCTTTTTAGAATGGTAGAAAAAATGGGCTAGGATCAGGCCATATTAATGAGGTCTGATCCTAAGTATTTACGAGTCTAAGCGTGCGCCGTTGGGGCTGGGACGCCCCGGCATAAAACGGCTCCACCAAGGGGTTTCGCTGACTTCGCGACCGCGCGGTGTCGGACGGGAAAATTCGTAATCCGGTTGCCCGCCACCAATATCCAGGAATTCGATATTGCGCACATGCTGATGGTCCAACAGCATCCTGTCATTGATGCTGTTATAGGTGGGGCGTTTTTCATAGACCGTGCAGCCAACGATATAGGTTGGCGAGCCGTATCTGTCAGCCAGCGGTAAATACAAGGAGGCAACGTCGGCGGCCTTGCCATCTTTTCGCAGAATGGTTTCTCGCATCAAGGCAGCGGCTGGTTGGTCAAGCACTGCACTATACAGATCAGCAGTGTTTTCGCGCATATTGGGGGCCGTTAGATCAAAGGCGTTCATACCCATCATGGGGCCACGCCACTGGCCGTTCTGGGTCGTGCCCATCATGGATGCGGTCACATCATAACGATCCAGACGTTTAAGCAAGGCAAGCCGAGGCAGCAGACCGTGAAGGCACGAGGGCTCAAGCGCTGTACGGCAGGGCAATAATGCACCGCTTTCGCGGGGCAGCTCGTTCCAATAGTCAAGAAACCGCTCCAACACACCGGACACAGGCATAAAAGCCTCCTCTCAGCAATATTTTGTTCACCCGAGTATCATTGTGAGCGGGTTTGAATGTAGATTCAAGACAAGCCTGTTGACCTATTTTTGGCCCATTTTTTGTCTGGCTTCAAAGGTCTGTATTTGCAGAGTGATTCCGGCTGCAAGGTCATTCGGTATTGGAAATGTCAAATGATACTGGGAAATTTTCCAGCCTGCGGATGTGCGAATCAGTATGCCAGTGCCGCGGCTGGTGCCGTAATTGTCATTGTCTAACAGCTCATCAAACCAGGCGCTGTTGCCATCGGGTGTAAAGTTAATATGCCTTTCACGCAAAATATATGTCCAGCCTTCACTTTTGGAGGCATAGCCGTGACGAAAGGTTTCCCTGTCCCAGCGCTCAGCGGCATCGGTGCCTAGAAATATCGCATCGTCGCTCATTAGGCCAAAATAGGTGTCCCAATCTGCCTTGGAAGCGGCTTCATGAAATTCATTTAACACATTATCAACGCTGGATTTATCAGGCCCAAAGGCCTGTGATGGTGCTGTGACGGCAACAAGAAAAATAACCGCGAAAGCAAGAAGCTGTTTCATTTGCATATCCTTCCACCTTCCACCTTCCATCTTCCAGCGGCAGGGCAACGGCCCAAGTTCCTCAGCTGTTTGCAGGTTTGATCTCACCCGATTTTAGCCGCGCCAGATAGCTTTTGATATCCCGCTTTAACTCAGGGGCCATAATATAAATGCCTATGATATTCGGCACGGCCATCAGGAAGAACATGCTGTCCATCAGCGAGATAATCTTGTCCAAAGGGATCGCGGCGCCCGGTATCAAGGCGAGGCAAAAAACAGTTTTAAATGTGGTCATCGACTTATTGCCGCCACCAAAAACAAATTCCCATACACGGCTGGAATAATAACCCCAGCTGATGATAGTGGAGTAAGCAAACATAAAGGCAGTCGCTGCCAGAACCCAAGGGAACCAGCTGATAATACTGCCAAAAGCTGCGGATGTCATTGAGATACCTGCCATGCCGCTGTTGTCTACATAAACGCCTGTGATAACAATCACCAGCGCTGTCATGGTTGAAACCACAACTGTGTCAATGAACGGTTCCATCAGGGCGACGATACCCTCTGAAACCGGCTCATTGGTTTTTGCGGCCGCGTGCGCCATGGTGGCTGAACCAAGCCCGGCTTCGGTGGAGTAAACCGCGCGTTGCATGGCAATAACAATCACACCGATCAAGCCGCCGATGCCTGCTTTGAGACTGAAGGCCGACGTGAAAATTGTGACAAAGGCTGTAGGTACGGCGGTAACATTGCCAAGAATGATTACCAGTGCAGCTGTAATATAAATGCCAGCCATGGCTGGTACAAGACGCGAGGTTACATTAGCGATCGATTTGATGCCGCCGATGATGACCACGGCTGTCAGCATGGCGACAAAAATACCAAAGCCCCATTTGGTTCCGGCACCATCAAAACCAGCAACAACAGCCACGGCTTCATATGATTGGTTAACCTGCGTCAGTTGCAAGAGCGTTGGCACCGCCAGTAGGGCATAGGTCCAGGCCAAAGTTTTGCCGAACTTGCCCCAGCCCTTGGCCTTAAGCCCGCGCTCCAAATAATACATAGGCCCGCCTGATACCGTGCCGTCGGTATGAATGTCGCGGTATTTCACACCCAGTGTACATTCCGCAAACTTGAGCGACATGGCGCAAAAGCCGATAAGGATCATCCAGAAGGTGGCACCTGGCCCACCGACGGAAATGGCTATAGCAACACCTGCTATATTGCCAAGGCCAACGGTGCCGGAAAGTGCGGTGGTTAACGCTTGAAACTGTGTCACTTCGCCCGGGGCGCTTTCATCATGATAGTCGCCACGGATAATGCGCCAGGCGCGTTTGAAGCTGGTGACATTGATAAAGCCGAAATAGAAGGTGAGCAAAATCATCGGCAGCGCGAGGAAAACAACGATCCATTCTACTTCAAAACCGTTGACCCTTATGGTTTTGAAGACAAATTCGCTTATAGCATCAATGCCGACGTTGATCGATTTAATGAAACTCGCCAGCATATCCATCAGCCAACTGTTGCCCTCGCCCAGAGCCAAGACGGCGATGCCGACCACAAGAACCACTAAAATCGCAATGACGATACGGTGAAACTGAAACACGAACCCTCCCCAGGTAATCTTTTTATGATTGGTGCGCAGCCTATGCGACTGCAGCGAACAGGGGAAGAGGGAAATTGGATTAGTGGTCTATTGTGAACGCAAACTTGTACTTAACTTCGGCGGTATCAACAGGTTTGCCATCTACATAGCGCGGCGCATAGCGGAATTTTTTTACTGCTGTTAGTGCCGCTTTTTCGAAAGCTGATGACCCGCCATTCTCAAGCACTTTTTCATTAACCACAAAACCTTCGGAATTAACCGTGACGCTAACGACCACGTATCCTTCCTTTCCTGCCCTATTAGCCGCCTCTGGATATGTAGGGTGTAGCTTATAAACCGGCATATAATCTTGGTTTGGATTGTGTGGTTTTGCAGCGCCAATTGCCTGACAATGCTTGGTCGCTTCATCGCGCAAGCCTTGTTTTTCGTAGGCTTCAATAAGGAATGCATGGTTACTAAGGGTTATGCTTGCATTTGGCGCATATTTGCTAAGCAGTGCAAGCGAGCCCTGTAGTTCTGTGGTAGCCTTTTTGTAACTCTGCGTCGCGAGCCGGTATTTCCCCAGCCAAAATTTGGTTTTTGCGAGCCCCACTTCTGCCTGGTCTCCTTCAAGCGCCATGAAAACCTCTTTAGCACGTTTTAAGTATCGAAGGGATCGCCGAGATTGGGATTCGGAAAGTATGACTTGGCCAATTTCTAGATTGAGCGTAGCCGCCAAAATACCCGTTGGGCTGTCGTATTTTTCAACGAGCGCTAGTGCTTGGCGATAATAGCGCACAGGTTTTTCGGACTTGCCATATTGGGCGTAACTGGAAGCGAGATCCATCAGCGGATCGACTAGTTCAAAAGCATCTTTACCATATATTTTTTCGTGAATGGAAAGAGACTTTTTCAAAACTTTTTGGGCCTCTTTACCCTTCAAAAGGCGTCCGTAATTGAGCGAGAGTTGTGCTGTGTTCTTATGGGCTTCCCCATATATTTTTTTGCCGAGTAGGAACGCTTCTTCTGCATATTTAACAGCATCAGCTTTGGCGCCAGCATCAATTGCAACTTGATAGGCTTCGTAGGCTTTTTTGAAAGCCTGTTTATCTGTTTTTTCGGCGGCTGCACTGGAAAAAGCCACCAACATTAAAAGCAAGAATGAAAAAATATAGCGCACTGAACAATCCCCCAACCAAAGTATGCTTGGAATTTTGATAACACGCGGCGGTGACAGGTGCAACTGGCGGCGTTATTTCTCGCCGTATCGGGGCATCATTTCTATGAAATTGCAGGGGCGGAAGCGGTTATCCAGTTGGGTGATCAAAATCTGGTCCCATGCGTCTTTCACCGCGCCTGTTGAACCGGGCAGCGCGAACATTAGCGTGGTTCCGGCCAGCCCGCCGGTCGCGCGGCTCTGGATCGTGCTGGTGCCGATAAGCGGGTAAGATAACATTCTGAACAATTCACCAAATCCGGGGATCGGCTTGGTATAGAGGGGCTCAAAACATTCGGGCGTGATATCGCGTCCGGTTAGGCCGGTGCCGCCAGTTGAAATTATCACGTCGACCGCTTCGCTGGCGATCCATGCCTTCAATTGGCTGGTAATCGAAGGCTTATCGTCTTTAACAATTTTGCGGTCGGCAATGGTGTGCCCCGCCGCTTCTACGCGCGCCGCCAGTGTATCGCCCGAGCGATCATCGGCAAAGGTTCGGGTATCAGAAATCGTAAGCACCGCAATATTTACAGCAATAAATTCGCGGCTATCATCAATCTTCGGCAAGGGTTGGTATCCTTATATTTGTCAGGGTAATGGCCCGTTGCAGGGCGTTGGCCGTATCCGGTGTATCAAGCCGCTCCAGAATAGGCCACGCCCCTGATGCGAGTGCATCCAGGCTGGGGGTATCCTGCTTCAGACGCATGCGATAAAGCCACAAGTTGGCCATTACCTTTTCAACATAACTGCGGGTTTCATGAAAGCCGATAGATTCGATGAACAATAGCGGGTCTTGGCCGTAATCTACATCCCTGCGCCAGTTCACCAGGCTGCCTGGACCGCCGTTATAGGCCGCTAATGCCATCAACATATTGCCGTCTACATATTCCATTGATATCAGGTGCTCAAAATATTGCTGTCCAAGCGCCATGTTAAATTCTGGCTCAAATAGCCGGTGGCGATTTTTTCTTAAAAGTGATCCTTTTTTGGTGATCCAGCGGGCGGTGGCGGGCATTACCTGCATCAGACCGCCAGCACCGACGCGGCTTTTTGCGCGGCTGCGAAAATCACTTTCTTTGCGGACCATGGCAAAAATTAAGGCTCGGTCTACGGTGTAACCGCCTGCGGGCAGCCAATCAGGTAGCGGATAACGTGTTGCCGTGGGGGCAGGGTGTCCAGTGCCGCCTGCGCGGCCAAGCCGAATTTGGATGGCTGGTAAATTTAAATGTACCGAAAGCGCCAGCAAATCATCCTGTACAGCCGTTCCTTTGCGGCCCCAAAGCAGGCGTAGCTCTTCGTCGGCCATATCATCGCGGCTGACTTCGGTTAAGGCGATTGCCCGACGTGTCGCCGGGTGTTGCAAAAGATTTTGCACTGCACCCTGATCAAGCAAAGGCACCGACCAATCGATAGACGGTGTTATGCCCAACTGCCGTTCGGCCAGTAACCCGTAAAAAGTTTCATTATAGGCACTTGCGGCTTTCAGAAACTGGGTACCACCGTATGTGTCGCCCATTCTAAATGCAGTGCGGCTTGCCCAAAAATTGCCCGCGGACAGTAGCCAATCATTTGCACGTTCACTTTCGCCAAGATATTTAAAATGCGTCAGCGCGTTGGTAAAATCCCCGGTGCGCCAACTGGCTAATCCCGCGATCCAATCATTGGTAGGCTCGACTTCACGCGCTAATTTTGCACCCATGGAAGCAAAGACCAGTGCTTTGAAATCGTTGCCGTTATAATAATATCCCGCAGCGATACGCTCCAGTGCTTCGGCCTTTTCTTGTGGTACCAGCAAACCGCGCTTTTCTATTGCCCAAAACCGTTTTTCCGCACGCTCTGGCGATCCTTTTCTTACATATCGGCGTACATTGGCAAAAAATGTGGTGATGGACCTTGTTTCCAAGCGGGTGCGTCGGGGAAGTGGCGGTTTGGGGCGCGCCGATTGCCCGGTGACGCCTGGATAGCGGGTTTCCTCGGGTCGGCGCGGCGCGCGAGCTTTGCCTTGGCGTTTGCGAGCTAATCGATAAACAGTCCAGGCACTGGGATGATCAGCATATCTCTTGAGCCAGCCAGCCAGTTCACTGTATTTGCTTCGATAGCCGGTTGGGTGCATATAGCGCTGAAATTGCACGTGGCCCATCAAAATTGGGTCTTCCAATTTTTTGATGATTTTGTCGGCTTTTTTCCAGAGCGCTTGATCTTGCAATTCAAAAATTCGCTGATACCGCGCCGTGTCTTTTTCGGATAGAATTTTGGGCAGCAGTGAAGACTCTTGCGTAGCCACTGCAGCCACAGCCGTGCTGGCAATAAATCCTGCCATAATAAGGGCGAACAGCGCCGTTATTTTTCCGAAGGTTTTCAAGATGGTAATTTATCCTTCACAGCAAGCAGGTCTTTCCAGGCCGCGCCCTTTAGGTGGGGTTGGCTAAGCAAATATGTGGGGTGATAGGTAGCGATTGCGGCAAATGTTTGATCGCCGATCTTGAGCTGTTGCCACTTGCCCCTTTGGCGAGAGATGCTGTCCTGTGTACCAAACAGGATTTTGCCCGGTTCGCTGCCCATCGTCAAAATGATAGAAGGTTTTGCCAAAATAATTCGGCGTTCGGTGAAGGGTTTGCAGACCGCAAGTAAATTGGCCTCAGGCTTGCTGTTTCCAAGCGGACGCCACGGCAGCAATGTTGCCAGATAGGCTGTGCTGCTGCGCAAAATACCAATCGCAGCGAGCATTTTATCCAGCAGGTCGCCTTGAGGCCCGGAAAATGGAACGCCTGACTGATCGTCTTCGCGGCCCGGCACATCACCAATGACCATCAGTGCCGCGCCCGCAGTGCCGCCCGCGCATACGGTGTTTTTTGCCGACCGTTTTAACAGCCCGCCGTCAAATGCCATGAGGGCCGCATCCAGTTCCTCCAAGCTATTGCAGGCGTTTGCTGCCGAGGTGGCTTCATCAACGGAGGCGCCGTTAGTGGGCTGGGCTGGGCGTGCTGTAACCGGCGTGGGGCCAGCTTGGGAAGGCTGCTGTGCCGTTTGGCTTATGGTCGCAGCTATTGGCAGCGGCGGTGTTGTTGTAAATCGGTCAATCACATCACAGTCAATGGCTTCGTCCGCGCCCATAGCCACATGCCATGTTAATAAGGCGGCTGGGTCGAAATTTTGCTGATACTCTGATGTCATACATGCGGTCCAATTGTTTTGGTCTTATAATATAGCGTGCCAAACAGCGCAATTACACAGAATATTTATATCAGGCCATTGCTTTTCATTCCGTTAAGGCCAAAAGATGTTGAGTTTCCTCAAGTGTTTGACCTTTTTGAGCCAGACAGGCATAACACTTGAAAGCGCGGGTTGGCGGCCCATTTTAGGGCGAGAGGCGCGGATTAATCGCATGCGCGGCATTGCGTGTTTGATGAGCGGTGTGACGGCGGTTTAGAGTTAAATATTGAAGGAGCGGCAGATGGAACGCGAATCCATGGAATTTGATGTTGTGATTGTTGGCGGGGGCCCATCGGGCTTGTCGGCGGCGATCAGGTTGATGCAAATGGCCAAGGAAAAGGACCAGGAGCTGATGGTCTGCGTTATTGAAAAAGGCTCTGAAATTGGCGCGCATATTTTATCGGGCGCTGTGATCGACCCGATCGCCCTGAACGAACTTATGCCCGACTGGAAGGAAAAAGGCGCACCCCTGAATAATCCCGTGACCGATAATCACCACTGGATGTTAAGTAAAACCGGGAAAACAGATTTCCCGCACTTTTTGCTGCCGCCCTTGATGTCAAACAAAGGCATGTATTCTCAGTCGCTTGGCAATCTGTGTCGTTGGTTGGCTGAGCAAGCCGAGGCTATGGGCGTTGAAATTTACCCGGGCTTTGCTGGTTCCGAGGTGCTGTTCCACGAAGATGGGCGCGTTAAAGGCGTGGCGACGGGCGATATGGGTATTGCCAGAAACGGTGAGCATAAAGACAGCTATACAGCTGGCATGGAATTGCACGCCAAATATACTTTGTTTGCAGAAGGGTGCCGTGGTTCGCTTTCCAAACAGTTGGAAGAAAAATTTGATTTGCGCAGTGATAGCCAACACCAAACTTACGGCATTGGTATCAAGGAACTGTGGGATATTGATCCAGCCAAACACGTGCCGGGCCGGGTGATCCATTCACAAGGCTGGCCCATTGCCGATATGGCTGGCGGTGGTTTTATTTATCATCAGGAAAATAATCAGGTCGCGATCGGTCTTGTGGTGCCGCTTGAATATGAAAATACAAATTTATCGCCTTTTGACGAAATGCAGCGCTGGAAAACCCATCCGGCTATTAAAGAAATTCTTGAGGGTGGACGCCGGGTTTCATACGGTGCCCGTGCCATCAATAAAGGGGGGTTGCAATCCGTACCCAAGCTCCACTTTCCCGGCGGCGCCTTGATCGGATGTAGCGCGGGTTTTGTTAACTTCCCCAGAATCAAGGGCACCCATAACGCAATGAAATCGGGTATGTTGGCTGCTGAATCGGCCTTTGATGCCATTGTAGGTGGTTCGGTTGGTGAAATTGAACTCACCAGTTATGAGGCGGCTTACAGAGATAGCTGGATCATGAAAGACCTGCACAAAGTGCGCAACGCGCACCCGGCTTTTCACAAATTTGGTGCTTTTTGGGGCACGGTATATACCGGTATTGATCTATGGCTTAACAGCCTTGGCCTTGGTTTCTTATTCCCATGGACCTTGAAGCACGGCAAAGCCGATAACCAGATGACGAAGAAGTCCGAGGACTGTAAGCCAATTGCCTACCCAAAGCCGGATGGAGTTTTCTCGTTTGATAAACTTACGTCTGTGTTCCTTTCCAATACCAATCACGAGGAAGACCAGCCAATTCACCTGAAACTGCGGGATGAAGCGGTACCTGTTTCAATAAACCTCAAGGAATTTGATGGGCCGGAGCAACGCTTCTGCCCTGCCGGGGTTTACGAGTTTATCGGTGAAACAAGCGACGACAAGCGTCTTCAGATAAATGCGCAAAATTGTGTACATTGTAAAACCTGTGATATTAAGGATTATACGCAGAATATTAACTGGGTGGTTCCAGAGGGCGGCGGAGGCCCCAACTACCCCAATATGTAACGAGTAGTCAGGCACAAAACCGCTATGATCAAACAGCCGTTTTTGGCGATTCTATTAGGGCTGGCGCTTGCTGGCTGTGCAACTGACGGCTCAGGCTCAGGCTCAGTGCCAACATCGCTGCGCAGCGAATTTAAAAGTGTTGATGAAAATGTCAGCTTTTTTGGTCCTTTTCTAGCCGCCACTCAGGCACAGCAAGAAGCAGAACATCAAAAATCAGCGGATTATTATTTGCAAGCGTTGGCTGCGGACCCAGAAAGCCAATTTGTGGCAGACCGTGCTTTTTTCCAGCTTTTATATAGCGGTCGCACAGAAAAGGCGGCTGAGCTAGCCGCAAAGTTGGCGAAGAAAAAGCTGCATGCAGACGATGATCTTGTCCAGCTTATGTATGTATTAAGTGCTTATAAAAAGGAAGATTGGCCAGAGGTCCGGGCTCGGCTTGAGGGATACGGCGAATCCGGGTTTGGCTTTATCGTAACGCCTTTATTGACAGCCTGGAGTTACGGCGGGGAAGGCGATATAGTGGCCGCTCAAAATGCCTTGGAGCCGCTGCTCGAAAATGAACGGCTCAAATCCATAGCCGAGGAACACACGGCCTATCTTTTTGATTATCTCCAGCATTATGACGCCGCCAGGGAACGTTACATTGCCCTCGCTGAGGCAGAACCTCCCGTTTCGATGCAGCCGACTGCGGCTTATGCCTATATGTTGTATCGGCTGGATGAAAAAACGGATGCGCTACGTTTTCTTGGGCAACAAGTCACGCGTTTTAGCAACCGCAACTTCCTGCTGCGGGAAGGCTCCCTTATTACCAATGGCAAAAGGCCAACGCAGTTAGCGGCCACCCCGCGCGGCGCAGCTGGCATGATCTTTTTCCGGTTGGCAACGGAATTTGCTCAAGGGAAATCAGTGCAGGCAGCCATTTTATATGCACGAATTGCCACCTACCTTGTGCCGGAAGTCAGCGATGTACACTTTTTGTTGGGATCTCTGCTTGAAGACCAAGGCAATACTGACGCTGCCGCTGCCGCCTATAACAATGTTCCAAATGACAGCCCTTTGAAGCCATTAGCAGATTCGCGTCGCATCGATGTTTTCCAAGCCGGGGGCAGGCAAGGGCTGGCAGAAAAACTTACGCGGACTATGTTGCTGAAAAAGCCAGAGGATATCGGTATGCTGGTGGGACTCGGTGACTTGTTGCAGCGGCGTGAAGCTTTTGAAGAATCGCTTACATACTATAACCGCGCGGTTGCCCATATTGGCAAAGCAAAACCATCAGATTGGTATGTTTATTTCGCCCGTGCACTTTCATATGAGCAGCTTGGCAACTGGGCAGAGACCGAGAGCAATTTACGGGCAGCACTCAAGATTAGCCCCAATGAACCGGGCGTATTGAATTATCTTGGTTATAGCTGGATCGACCGCGGCATAAATATCCCGGAAGCCAAAGACATGATCGAACGCGCAGCTGCGGCGAGGCCGGATGACGGCGCAATAACCGATAGCCTGGGTTGGGTTCATTTTTTAACGGGCGACTACGTGGCTGCTGTGGCGGCGCTGGAAAAGGCGGTAAAGCTGGAACCGGATGATATTACAATAAATGATCATCTGGGCGACGCATATTGGCGGGTGGGCCGTACACTGGAAGCTCGGTTTCAGTGGCGTCACGCAATTGACAGCGGTGCTGAGGGCAATGAGCGAACCGTTATTATGGACAAGTTGGAAATTGGCTTGCCGGGTCTTTCGTAAGCTGTGACTGGTTCTGAGCAATATGTGGGCGGAATTGTCACCCAGCCTGCTCCGGCCAAAATCAATCTTTATCTGCATATCGTTGGGCGGCGCCCGGACGGGTACCATGAGCTTGAGAGCTTGTTTGTTTTTACGCAGAGCGGCGATGAAATCCGCGTCCAGCCCTCCGATACATTGACCCTCAAAATCTCCGGACCGTTCGCCGCCGCTTTGACTGCGGAAAATTATGTGCCCGAAGATAATTTGGTGTTACGTGCGGCGCGCGCACTGGCCCTTGCTGGCAGCAGCGGGCAGGGGGCAGATATTGAGCTGGTAAAAAATTTGCCCATAGCATCGGGAATAGGCGGAGGTTCTGCGGATGCGGCTGCGACCCTGCTTGCTTTAAATAAATTATGGGGCTTGAATTTATCGCTGCACGCCTTGAGTGAGATTGCGCTGACGCTCGGTGCTGATGTGCCTGCATGTTTGCACCGTGTACCGCTTTTTGTTTCGGGCATTGGTGAAACGCTTGATCCGGTAAAACTAGAGGGATCCCACACTATATTGCTGGTCAATCCAAGTATAAGCCTTTCCACGCCTACAGTATTTAAAGCATTTCATACGGGGGCGAGCAGTGGGTTTTTGCCTAAAATAGGATACCACCGACCCAGAGGGCCCGGTCTTGGGCTTTGGCTAAGTCAGCATACTTCAAACAGCCTTCAAGCTTCTGCTGTATCCCTTTGTCCGCAAATCGCAGAGGTATTGGCGCGGCTGGAAGCCTGTGACGGCGCGCGGCTTGTGCGTATGTCTGGCAGCGGGGCTACCTGTTTTGCGCTGTTTGATGATCCGGTCCGTGCCGAAAAAGCAAAACACACAGTGAAGACTGAACGCCCCGATTGGTGGGTGTTCAAAGACCACATGCAGATAAGCTAAATCTTATAGAAACTGCGGTACCAATCGACAAATTTGGGAATGCCTTCTTCAATCGAAACGCTGGCGCTGAAGCCAAAGTCATTTTCCAGCGCTGATGTATCCGCATAAGTTTCCTTCACATCACCCGGCTGCATGGCTTCATATTGGCAAAGTGCTTTTTTGCCCAGTGCCGCTTCAAGCACATCAATCATATGCATCAAGGGTTCCGGTTTGTTGTTGCCAATATTATAGATCTTGTGTGGGGCAGGGTTGCCAAATGCATTGTGGGCGCCCTTTTTGGGAGGGCCGTCCAATACGGCGACAATGCCAGCGACAATATCATCGATATAGGTAAAGTCGCGTGCCATATCGCCGTGGTTGAAAACACGAATGGGTTTACCGCCAAGAATGGCTTCGGTGAAGAGCCATAGCGCCATATCCGGGCGACCCCAAGGCCCATAAACAGTAAAAAAGCGAAGTCCTGTCTGCGGTAAATCATACAGATGCGCATAACTTTGGCTCAATAGCTCATCAGCGCGCTTGGTAGCGGCATACAAAGAAACCGGCGTATTCACAGGGTCTTCAACAGCAAAGGGCAGTTTTGTATTGCCACCGTAGACACTGCTGGAGCTGGCATAGACCAAATGTTCCAATTGATCCTGGTGGCGGCAAAGCTCAAGGATATTGGCGTGCCCGACAAGATTGGACTGCACATAGGCACCTGGATTTTCAATAGAATAGCGCACACCAGCTTGTGCGCCCAAATGAATAACTGCCTCCAGGCTGCGCCCCGCAACCGATGCCTGAAGCTGGGCCATATCCGAGAAATCACAAAGCGTGAATGAAAAATTGCTTTGCGTTTGCAGTTCAGCAAGTCGGGATTTCTTGAGGTAGGGGTCGTAATAATCATTCAGGTTGTCAATGCCGACCACATTTTCGCCCCGCGTCAAAAGTGCTTTGCAAACATGCATGCCGATAAAGCCTGCAGCGCCTGTTACCAATATTGTCATGATCATCCTTTTGCTGCTGTCGCCTAGGGTCAGGCCTCATTAATGTGGTGTGGCTCAGTCGTGCAGCAAGGTGAATTGGGAAGGAGGAAACCGAAATCAAGGGTGGTTCCCTTGATAAGGGCTTGTGACGCTGCCAATTCGCCTTGCTGCACGACCTCCGGGTTTCTGGAGTGAAGAATGGGGGCAAGGATGCTTATGCCGTGGCGTGCGTCGACAACATTTGAAATAGCCCCGCTATTTCTGCATGGTGTCTCCCGCTCCACGATAAAATCCTCCCTTGCTGAGCAAATCACATTAATGAGGCCTGACCCTAGTATGGGATATCAGTTATATTCAAGAAATTAACATATTTGCGCGTGTTTTGTGGGAGCAAATTTCATAGGTATAAAAATCAGTGAAAAAGGCCTTTACAGTCTCAAGAGCATTCTGTAAAACCCGCCTCACAGTTGATGGGGCGTCGCCAAGCGGTAAGGCACTGGTTTTTGGTATCAGTATTCGGAGGTTCGATCCCTCCCGCCCCAGCCAATTAGAGAAAGCCCAGCATTCATTTGCTGGGCTTTTTTGTTGTTCCGATAAATAACTCGCGGCCTATGTGACCGCGCTTTTTTTGCTGAAACGTTCTTCGTGCCATTGCTCGGTATTCAGAATATCAGCCAGTGTATCCACAGCGCGGTACATATCCTCAAATCCCAAATAAAGCGGTGTCATGCCAAAGCGCAGGAAGTTAGGTGCTCGGAAATCACCAATCACGCCGCGTTCAATCAATGCCTGCATCACAGCAAAAGCATTTTCATGGGTTAGGGACACATGGCTGCCGCGCCGGGCGCTGTCCTTGGGCGTGGCAAGCTCAACGCCGTATCCAACAAGCCGAGATTCGACGAGCCGGATAAATAAATCCGTTAGGGCAACTGATTTATGTCGCACCAGTGCCATATCAACGCCGTTGAAGGCATCAAGGGCGCTGTCTAGCGCAGAGGCCGCCAATATGCCGGGGGTGCCTACCAACATGCGTTTAATGCCGTCAGACGGTAGATAATCATCAACAAAGCCAAACGGGTCGCTGTGGCCGAACCAGCCGGTTAGCGGTTGTTGGACAGATTTCAGATGGCGTTCAGCGACAAAAATAAACGCAGGCGCACCAGGGCCACCGTTTAGATATTTATAGCCACAGCCCACGGCAAAATCAGCGTTGGATTCGTTCAGGACCACCGGTACAGCGCCCGCCGAATGACTTAGATCCCAAATGATCAAAGCCCCTTTATCATGTGCCGCCCTGGTAATGGCTTTCATATCCATCATGTCGGCGCTGACATAATGCACCTGTGTTAAAAGTACGACGGCAGTGTCTTGGGTGATCGCAGCTGCAATATCGGCGCGGTCGACGGTTTTGAGATGGCAGTCATTGCCGAGGAAGGCCGCCAAGCCCTGCATCATATAAAGGTCTGTTGGAAAATTACCGGGTTCGCTAAGGATTTCACAGTGACCCGGGCGCATTTTTAGGGCGGCAGCGGCGACTTTAAACAGGTTTACTGAAGTGCTGTCTGCCATCACGACTTCATGCGGTTTCGCCCCGATCAAAGGTGCAATCTTTGCGCCGACGCGTGTGGGCAGGTTGATCCAATCGGCGCTGTTCCAGCTTTTTACCAGATTGCTGCGCCATTCTTCTGAGACAACGTGTGCGACGCGGTCGGCAACCCCAATCGGCAGCGGCCCAAGGCTGTTGCCATCCATATAGATAATGCCTTCGGGCAGGTCGAATCGATTGCGATATTGTTTTAGTGGGTCGGCAATGTCCTGTTCCGTGCACCATTTCAATGAAATATCATTCATCGTTATTTCCTCAATATAGCGCGCACGGGGCTGCCGTCGGCACCCGAAATTTTAAGCGGTAGGGCGATAAGTTCATATTCGCCTTCGGGTATGCCATCAAGAACCAGGCCCTCCAATATTGCCATTTCCGCCCTATCAACTGCAAAATGCGCGGCGAGATGCTTCGATTGTTGATGATCTAGCGAAGGCACATCGGTGCCGATCAAGACGCAGCCTTTGGACGCAAGCAAGTCTATTGCCGTGGGGCTGAATGCTGGAAAATTATCGTCCCAGCCATCATGGGGGAAGGTATCAAATAATTTTAGCAATACCCTTTCAACACGTTCAGGCAAGGCGTTTAGATGTTCGGGGAGAACCAAGTCGCTAACCGAGGCGGATATATCCAGTACATAGGTGGGGCCCATATAGGCCTCAAGCGCCGTTTCAGCGCAGTCGGTACCCTTATCATCAAAATGAAGGCGTGCGTCTGCGTGGGTGCCTGTATGGGTGGACAAGGTCATTTCACTGACATTCACAGGGCTACCGGGTTCGATGGTCCATGTGCGCTTCAGGGAAAATTCGGCATCGTCCGGCCACACCGGGATGCCGGGCCGTATGGTTTGGCTGATATCGTAAATTTTCGTCATAACGCGGTTCGGGCTGTCCATAGTTCAGGAAAAAACCTGAGATCCAGCGCCTTGACCAAATAACTAACGCCGCCGGTTCCGCCGGTGCCGCGTTTATAGCCGATGATGCGTTCAACTGTTTTCATATGGGCAAACCGCCACTGGTGGAAATGATGCTCCAGATCGACCAGCTTTTCCGCCAGTTCATATAGGTCCCAGTATTTTTCCGTATCATTATATATTTTGCGCCACGCAGCCTCTGTTTTAACACAGGCAACATAAGGTTCGCGCCAATTCCGTTCAATTTGTTCAGCAGGGATATCAAAACCGCGCCGCGCCAGCAATTGCAAGCAAAGATCATAAAAGCTTGGGACATTGAGCACCGCTTGCAGCGCATCATAGCGTGCAGGCACATCTTTGTGGGCTTCTGCCATTTTTGCGTTTTTATTGCCAAGTCTATATTCGATCTCGCGGTACTGGAAAGATTGAAAACCAGAACTTTGGCCCAAGTCATCCCTGAATGCGGCATAATCCGCAGGCGTTAGCGTTGATAAAATATCCCAGGATTGCTGCAGATTTGCCTGAATGCGCGCCACCCGAGACAGCATTTTAAATACTGGGCCAAGATTGTCCTTTTTCAGATGTTCCATCGCCGCCGCAAGTTCATGCAGGCACAATTTCATCCACAGCTCCGAGGCCTGATGAATAATGATGAATAACATTTCATCATGCTTGCCTGAAATGGGGGTTTGAAATTCGAGAAGCTTGTCCAATTGCAGGTAGCTGCCATAGCTCATATCCTGTTTCCAGTGAATATCTTCACTGGTTAGGTCTACTGAGGTCAGCGGTTTATGCTCGTTTACCAAAGGTGTCTCCTGCGTAGGTTATATAAAACAAATTCGTTCGTGTTATGGCACGGATTGTCTATTGGGTGCTTTAGCGAATATATACCTCTGGGCTTGTGGTTGTCATGAATTGTCTCATTTGCCGCTGCAGCATTGATTTCAGCTTTCCGGGTTTTCCGGGCTTGCATCCTCTTTTGCCAATTGCACACCCAATTCTGCGACATTAACGGTAAGCTCCGTTTTTTTCATTGTGAGTTTTGTGGTTGCTGCGGCAACATCTAAGGCAGTGTCTGCGACCTTTGTTGCCGTTTTAATCGTTGTTGCCGCAACGCTTATTGTCGCCGTAGCAGCCTTGAAGGGCGCTTCTATTACGGCGCAGCCAGCAAGCAAGACAAGGGAAGCGATAAGGCCAAATAGATACATTGTATTTCCCAGTATTTCCCATTTCTTTCCCATGTTGTCTCACACAGTGAAACCTGTGTGCAAGCCCTTAAAAGGCTTAGAAAATTCGCTTATGCTTACAGGTGGCATACAGTGTGGCTTGCATGGCTTCTGATTGGCCATTATGGTCTCGGCAGTAAAAACCGAGGAGTATCCATGTTAAAAGCGCAGATTGTGCCGGTTACGGCTTTTTCACAGAATTGCAGTATCATCTGGTGCGATGAAACCATGGAAGGCGCGTTTGTTGATCCGGGCGGCGACGCTGACAAGCTATTGGCTGCCGCCAAAAAGCTTGGCGTCAAGCTGGTCAAAATCTTGCTGACCCACGGACATCTGGACCATGCTGGCGGCGCTGCCGATATCAAAGAAAAACTCGGCCTGCCTATCATTGGCCCTCATATTGAAGATAAATTTTGGCTCGATCAGATCGAAGATCAGGCGGAAAAATACGGCATGACAGGCTTGCGCACTTGCAGCCCTGATCAGTGGCTTAAGGACGGCGACGAGATTGACGTTGGCAATCAAAAGCTAAGTGTTCTGCATACGCCGGGTCATACCCCGGGGCATGTTGTGCTGTATAATAAGGCCAACAAAGTGGCTTTTGTTGGTGATGTGATTTTCAAAGGATCGATCGGGCGCACAGACTTTCCGCGAGGCGATATGCAAACATTATTGGATGCGATCAGCCAGAAGTTATGGCCACTTGGTAATGATGTGACCTTTGTGCCGGGGCACGGACCGTTGTCGACCTTTGGTGCGGAGCGACAATCAAACCCCTATGTTGGTGACGCTGTATTGGCACGGAGCGCCTAACACTCGTCCTTGCCCCTTCACCCAACCTCTTCATAGGTATGCCTAGCGCCCTCTATATCCTTTTGGTATAGAGGATTAGAGGGGATATTATGCGTTCAATATTTGGGAAATGGGCAGCAGCCCTAAGACGCCGCCGGGTTAAGGCGGAGAGTGAGCCATCAGAATTACAAAAAGAAACGGCCGCCGAGCAGTTGAAGCAGAGCGACACGCAGCCTGTTATTCAGCAATGCCTCAATTGTTTGGAGCCGCTATCAGGGGCCTTTTGCCATAAATGCGGGCAAAAAGATGATGACCTGCGCCGCCCTGTCTGGACTTTTTTTCGTGAACTGTTGGACGCCGTTTTTGGGGCTGACAGCAAAATTCTAAAAACCATTTTTTTGCTTATCCTGGTGCCGGGCGGCTTGACGCGGGCCTTCATGATGGGCCGCCGAGCGCGCTTTCTGCCACCGCTCAGGCTTTATGTGGTGTTGTCTTTTGTGTTTTTCATTACACTTAATATAACCGATGTCTTGATCCTTGACATCAGTGTAAAACCAAAAGTGGGTGCGGAGGAAGTGCACAGTTCGGCTGCAACTCCTGAGGAAACGAGCGCAGAGGGCGATATTTCTGAGCAGGCGCCGAGTGATTTTGCGCCGCAACTCATTGAGGGTATGCCGCCTGAGACAATAGGCCAAGCGAGTCCGCCTTTGGCAGAGGGGGCCCTTCAGCCGCCAGAAGGCGTAGATGAGCCGTCGGTGGAAGCGCTGATAGATCAGCTGATTGAGGACGCTGGCGGTAATGAAAATGAGATTGGTTTTGCTAAAAGGCGTGCGCGAATACAAAAAATTCTGGATGACCCAAGCAGGAATTTGTCCGCGCTAAAACGAGGTATGCTGGAAAAAATTGTGGCGGTTGATTTAGCCAAATTGGAGGCGAAGATCGAGGGCCGCCCTAACCTTACAGTGAATTCTGACGACTTCCCCTATGATTTTGACATCGCCATGTTTGTGGTGAACGGGCATCAGGATAGAGAAGGCGTAAAGCAAGAAGATATCGAAAAATTGCTGGCCGATGAGGACAAACCGCAATGGTTAGGTCTGGCCATGCAGGGATTTGGAAAAGCGTTGAAAAATCCTAAGGAATTCAACGATCTTATCAATGACTGGCTGCCATGGGCGATGGTATTCTTGATGCCGGTAATGGCCCTTATTCTACGGGCCTTTCATTGGGGTGGTCGCCGATACTATTTAAATCAGCTCGTTTTTGCGCTGCATTTCCACAGTTTTTTGTTTGTATTCTTAACCGCATTCGCTGTTCTCGTGCCCATTTTTGGCGGAGAGGATGCGTTGGCCACCTTTTGGATCGGGACTTCGCTTTATTTGATTGTCGCCCTGAAGGTTGGAGAGGATCAAGGTTGGATCCGAGCATTTCTGAAGGCTGGTTTTATTTGGGTGGGATATTCCTTCATTATGACCATCACCATGATGGGGGTCATGTTCTGGGGTTTGCAAGATATCTAAAATGGGCGTTCTGTCTCTCGTTAGCTTTTCTCTTTTAAAGCCAACGAAGCTGAGTTGGTGCAATAGCGTAGGCCGGTAGGCGGCGGCCCGTCTGGAAATACATGGCCTACATGGCTGTCACATTTGGCGCAGGTAATCTCGGTACGCTGCATACCAAATTTGGTGTCGGTTTTTTCTGAGATGGCGGCGTCGGTGATCGCCTTCCAAAAGCTTGGCCATCCCGATCCGGAATCATATTTTGTGTCGCTGGAAAACAGCGGCGCATTGCAGCCAGCACAGTGATATGTGCCTGCGGTTTTTGTATCCCAGTATTTGCCGCTGAAAGCAGGTTCGGTGCCGCCGCAGCGACACACCTCATATTGTTCTGGCGTCATTTCGGTTTGCCACTGAGCATCCGTTTTTTGGCTATCATTGCCCATGATTATTTCACCTTACAAACAAGACACACAACGTAACGCCCAACCGGATCATTCAACGTGGTGAGAAACTCAGCCGATTTCTTCAATTCGTTTATTTGTTCCATAACCGGGTCAGCGCTTCGGTTGCTATATGATTTCAGCGCGTCTATTCCGATGGTTGAATTTAGAATGCTCGTAAGCATTTGGTCAAATTCATCGGGCTGATCGCGGTAAAAAACAACGTCGTAATTTTCAACGTTTGCAGCTTTTGCTGCCGCCGCTACAGCGTCATCAAAACCGCCCAGATGGTCAACAAGCCCAAGTTCCTTCGCCTGAACACCTGCCCATACGCGGCCTTGTGCTATTTTATCAACATCAGCAATCGTCATGTTGCGGCCTTTGGCTACCAGCGACAGGAATTGATGATAGCCAGATTCGATTGACTGCTGAATAATGTCCTTGGTTATTTCGGAAAGAGGCCGCGTGACATCAAATGCGCCAGCCAATGATGTTGTGCCTACGCCGTCCGAATGCACACCGATTTTATCAAGGGTATTTTCATACGTAGGGATCATGCCAAAAATACCGATTGAGCCGGTTATTGTGGATGGAGCGGCCCAAATTTCGTCGGCAGTTGCGGCAATCCAGTACCCGCCAGACGCCGCAACAGGCCCCATAGACGCGATCACTTTAATGCCCTGTTCCTGTGCGGTTACTAATTCCTGGCGAATGAGCTCAGACGCAAAGGCCGAGCCGCCACCGCTGTCTATGCGCAGCACAATGGCTGCTGTATCGTTGTTGGTGCGTGCCTCGCGAATATAGCCGACGACGGTTTCAGCAGCGGTGACCGATATCGGGCCATCCCCCATAACGATCGCGCCCTGCGCTGTGATAACGGCAATTTTATTGCGGTTGCTGTGGCCGCCGTCGGTAGCCTTCAAATAGCTTTGGTAATTGATCTGCTTGAAGCTATCGCCGCTGGAATTTTCGCCGTATTCGTCCATCAAAGCTGCGCGCCACACATTGCGCGACGCAAGTTCATCCACCAGCCCGCTGTTTATGGCAAGCGCACCAAAATCGCCGTCTGCTGCACGCAGGTTGGCCGCCGTAGCCTCGATGCTTTTTTGCAAGCTACCGGCTTCTTGCCCGCGCGCTGTCTCAACCGAGGTCTTATACTGATCCCAGAGGCTCCCTAAAAACGAGAGATTGGCTTCTTTGGCAGCGGGAGACATATCATCGCGCAAAAAAGGTTCTACCGCAGACTTGTACGTGCCGACGCGAAAGACATTTACCGTGGCGCCGACCTTTTCCAGCATGCTGCGGAAATACATTGGATAACTGCCATACCCGGTCATGATGATATTGCCGTAAGGGTTCATATAGACCTTGTCCGCCTCTGCCGCGAGCATATAGGATGCCTGATCATACGAGGTTGAAAGGGCGTAAACTTTTTTGCCGGTTGACTTAAAATCCCGGATGCCAGCGGCAATCGCATGCAAATGACTTGGTGAAATGCCACCCAAGCTATCTGTTATCAATGCCAACCCGGCGATTCGATCATCATCTTTTGCTCGCTTCAATACCGTCGTAATATCGTGGATGCTGGTTTCTGCGGGTTTACGATTATACTCGGCAAACAAAACATTTAAGGGGTCAGGCAATTCTGTTTGCTCAACAATGTTGCCATTGGGCCATAACACCAAAACAGCCCCGTCTGGCACCTTTGGTGCTGGTTGCGGTGCTGTTGCGCCAAAAAACACCAGCACGCCAAGCAAGACCAATAGACCAAGCGTCATGGTGCCTAAGCCTTGGATGAAATTTGCAATTGATTTAAGGATAACCCAGACGCCCTTCATGGCATGCTTCTCCGTTTGTAAAATATTCTTGGCCCACTTGCGGCCATCCGAATTATGTTGGTAACTGTATCTCTATATAGGAAACTGCGCTGCCTTCCCCAAGAGGTCAAGACCAGATGCCAAAATTGTGAGCGACAAGAAGCCTTTAGCATAGGATAAATTTGTGACCGCCAGTGTAATTTCCCATCATGTCCTTTATCGGTCGAAACAGTTTTTTTCGGCCTTTCCATCAGTGGTAACAACAAAAAGCGGCGACATTTTGCTGGCATTCCGGCGCGCACCTGATCATCGCTGGCTGTTGGGGGATATTGCCGAAGCCGATTTCAACAGTGTTGATCATGTGCATTTCCGCTCGCATGTGGTGTTCGCGCGGTTGGCGCCAAATTTGGAAATGCGCGGCGCGCCCGAAATTTTGCCAGTGCATGCCGAAGCTGGTGATCAGGACGGCAATCTGTTTTTTGCCAAGAGCGGGCGGCTTTTTCAATATAGCTTTCGTTGGTATCCGGTGACAACGGAGATCCGCGACAAATTGAAAGAGATCGGTTTTGGCACATACGGTGCCGATTATCTGGGTGCGGGTTACATTTTCCATAGCTGTTATGTGCGCTGCAGCGACGATGAAGGCCAAACATGGTCCGCGCCCGTTGAGTTTGAGGCTGACCCGCTAACAAATGATGGGCGTTGGCCAGAAATTCCAGCCACGGCTTCTTTTCGTGGCCGTATGATTGAGCTTGAAAACGGTGATTTTTTGCTCGCTGCCTACCGATCTCGGGTGAACGATCATCCCCATGATTTGATCCGCATATTCCGTTCCTGTGATTGCGGTGAAAGCTGGCAGTATGAACCGGAAATCCTAAGCCGCGAGGACGGGGCGTTGCAGGAACCAACACTCGCCCATTGGCCCGCAGGTAAAATCACAATGTTTATGCGTACCAACAATAACGATGATAAATTGATGGTATCAGAAGCTGGCCCCGATGGCCGCGGCTTCACTGCCCCCAAAACCCTTGATATTACGGGGCATCCCTATGATGCATTGGTGCTGCCGGATGGGCGGCTTTTTCTGGTTTACGGCTATAGGCATAAGCCCATGGGTGTGCGTGCGCGGCTTATCCATGCAGGGCAGGAACCGGACGACGCTGAGGAAATAATTATCCGCGATGACAGCCTTAGCCGAGATACCGGATATCCGTCAGCAACGCTTATGACGGATGGACGAATATTGATTGCATACTATATAGCAGACAAGCAGGGCATCAGAGGCATTGAGGCCTCGATTGTTGAAATTGAGTGAGGGGCGTATAAATGACAACGGAAAAAACTGATCTGATTGCAGCAGGATATCAGCTGTGGGGTGAGGCTGACCCGTTTGAGGATATGATTGGTCCTTTCTATTTGAAAGAAAACGGCGACGGCACGGGCCAAACAGCCTTTTGGGCTGAGGCGCGTCACTGCAATACCGGCGGCGCACTGCACGGCGGTTTGCTGATGAGCTTTGCCGACTATTCATTATTCGCAATCGCCCGCTCAGCGTTGAATGGCCCCTGTGTTACCGTTGGGTTCAATTCGGAATTCATTGCGGCCGCAGGTGCTGGTTCGCTGATTGAAGCAAAGGGCGAAATACTGCGCGCCACCGGCTCGATGGTATTTGTGCGCGGAACAATATTCACAGGCGATACGATCTTAATGTCTTTTAGCGGTGTTTTGAAGCGGGTACGCCAGCCGCAATAGTAACGGCCCATTCAATTCGGTTTTGTCCATTCAGTCCCCCGGTAGGCTCGTCCGGTAAGCTATGTCTTTTGAAAACGGTGCAAAAACGCGATCTTTGATCCTTGAGCAAAAACAAAGGATCAATCATGTTTAAATTTACCCGAATTTTGGCAATATTTTCGGCGGTATTGCTATCGCAGGCCGCAATATCCGCGGATGATAGTGCAGATACTCAAATCCATTATATGGGTTTCAATAGTTTCGGCGCGGATAAAGCCGCTAGCGGAAAAGCCTTTGATGCCTATATCGTAAAGTTACGCCCCATCATGGCGCGCTACGGCGTGACGGGTGATCCCTACAGTGTTGTATACGGCGGCAAAGGCGAGTTAAAGGCCGATGTGGTTACGTTTGGCACCGCCAAGGATCAGGCGTCCTTTCAAGCCTTCTTCCAAGACCCTGAACTTCAGGCCATTTTCCCTATGTTGATTGGGGCCCTTAATGATCATCAGGTTGTTTTCACCGCGCATTCGTTTGCGCCGGGGCCTGAGCGTGCAGGTGCCAATGTTTTGCTAAGTGTAAACTGGCTGAAAGGGGACACTGCAGAAGCCACCATGGCAGTGCAGGCCTTAACCGAGAAAGCCAGCGCCATTTTTTCCAAATACGGCGTTGAAAGGTTGGGGAAAACTGTGGGGGTTTATTCGAACCGTGGCCTAGCGGCAGAGATTGAAGATACCGTGCCGCCGCATCTTGTTGAACTATGGGCGATGAAGGATGCGCACGGTTACTTCGATGATCCGGTTTCATTGGCAACAGAAAAAGAAGCCAAAAGCCTGATTACACGCAGTGAAAGTTTCTGGATTACCGAGCGTAAAATCAACTAGGCTAGGCCCTATTCAATCGGCGGCGGCACAGGTCGCTGCTAATCATGCGGGGATAAGCCAGTGTTTGTTTTCAAACATTTACCGAAACAACGCAAAGCCGACGTTATCGCGGCGCTAATGATCGCGGTGGCGTTGCCTGGCTATTATAAAATAAAATATTTCCTTGAGGGCTATTTAACCCCGGAACAAATATTGCAGCCAGCCGCGCTGTTTGAAGTGCTTTATGCATTTCTGTTGGCGGTGCTGTTGTTGGCCATGTACCGGATTGGCGGCGCATTTGCAGCGACTTCTGAATACCTATGGCTGAAACGCGGTCTGCCTGTTCTTTTGTTGGCACTAAGTGCTGCTGCGGCGGTGCTGTTTACGCGGTTTTTCTTCACCTATATATTGCCGTCCGGTACACAGTCCTCGTTTGAATTTGACGTGGCGTTATTGGCGCTGGTTTTGCCGCTTATAGTCTCGGGCATTGCTGACCGTATTTTGTTGGCGGGCGAAGCGCAGGATGCTGCGCTTAGGGCTGCTCGGTCTGATAATAGCGCGCTGCAAGCTCGTTTTGAAGCCCTGAAAGCGCGGATTAGCCCTCATTTTCTGTTTAACAGTCTGAATACGCTTGCGGATATTGTTGAAGAAGATCAAAAGCTTGCTGTGAAATTCATTGAAGAAATGGCGGCTATGTACCGTTATATTCTTGAACATAGGGACGAGGCCACGGTGCCCCTAGCCGCTGAGCTTGAAGCCGTTGAGGCTTTGTTGTTTTTACTTGAGGTCCGGCATCCGGGCGCGCTGAATGTCAGCATGGACCTGCCCAGCAAAGCGACCGATTTGCAGATTGTTCCCTTGGCGCTGCAAACGTTGATAGAAAACGCGCTGAAGCATAATCATTATAGCAAAAGCCAACCGATGGGGCTTAGGCTGTATGTGGACGGTGCGGATATGGTGCTGGAGAATACATTGCATAAACGCAAAAATGTTATTTCCACCGGCAGTGGCTTGGAAAATCTGCGGCGGCGCGTGGCCCATATTTGTGACAGATCGGTTGAAGTGATTGAAACATCGGGCACTTTTTGTGTGCGTGTACCGATTATAGGCAGCAACTCCCTATGAATTTGCTGATCATAGAAGACGAACCCCGTGCGGCAAACCGGCTGGAACGCATGATCAAAGAGGTGCAGCCTAAGGTCCATATCCTGGCCAAAATAGCATCTGTTAAAGCCGCTATTGCGTGGTTTTCTGCCCATGAAAGCCCGGACATTATCTTCATGGATGTGCGCTTGGAAGACGGCGAGAGTTTTGATATTTTAAGCCAGGTGAAGATCAATACGCCCATCGTTTTTTGTACAGCGCACGCTGATTATGCGCTGCGTGCTTTCGAAGCCAACAGCATCGATTATTTGCTCAAGCCAGTGGTGAGCAAAGATCTGCAGCGTGCGCTTAAAAAATACGAAAAATTCACAGGCTTTCGTATGAAAGACGCCGTTTGGCCAAACTTTGCAGCAGATGGTATTTCGGAACAACACCCCTATAAAAAACAGTTTCTTGTGGCAGTTGGCCAGCGGTTCACGCCGGTTTTGGTGCAGGATATTATTTTGGTGGAAGCCTACCTTAAGGGGGCTCGCCTGATTGATAAACACGGAAAAGAGTGGCCTTTGGATGATCCACTTTCCACCATTAAAACAATGCTTGATCCCGCCAGTTTCATGACCGTCAGCCGCCAGTACCTTGTGCGCCTTGATGCTGTGCGCCAGTTAAAAGCGCGCGGGCGATTTCTGGATGTATGGCTTGAAGGTTGCCCAAATCCGGTGCCGGTTTCACGCGCAAGAGTGAAGGCATTTAAATTGGCCCTTGCCCAAATGTAGGCGTGGAGTGATCTCTTTGCTTGACTTGGTGCGGGCAAGTTTCAAAGGAGAATGTTTCCCAACAGCGTGATGCAAACATAAACTGCTAATACCCGCTTTTCATCAGCTAATAGGCAAACACCACTAACCAACTATGCACTTGAACGAACCTTTTTCAAAAAGCTGCCTGTTTCCTCACCAAGCGTGGCCGCTAAAATTTCCAATTGATGTGTCGTTGTTAACACCGACTTTGTAGCTTTTTCTGATTCTCGGGCCCTGTTTTCGACGGCCTTGGCATTGTTTGCCGCAGCCCTGGTGCCGCCCGAAGCCTGCTCGACAGACTGAGCGATATCACGCGTAGCAGCGTCCTGCTCTTCAACAGCAGCAGCAATTGCTGCGGCACCCACATTAATACTAGATATCATGTCATTGATGGCATTCATGGCATCAACTGCAGCCTCGGTGGCTTCCTGAACCGCACTAATACGTTCGTGGATACCCTCGGCAGCCTGCGCCGATTGACCTGCCAGGCTTTTGACTTCTGCAGCCACAACGGCAAACCCTTTGCCTACTTCGCCCGCCCGCGCGGCCTCGATTGTAGCGTTTAGTGCCAACAGGTTCGTCTGTTCGGCAATCTCAGTGATCACAGCGACGACCGAGCCAATCTCTCGGGCACGCTCTGACAAAATTCCGATACGGTCTTTGACCGCGGCAGCCTGGACCACTGCCTTATTTGTTAGATTGTTGGTTTGATCAATCTGTTGTGCAATTTCGGAAGTGGAGCTTGATAGCTCAGTCGTTGCCCCGGATACCGATTCGACACTTTGTGATGCGCCCTCGGTAGCGTGCGAGATGCGTTCTGCACTATCAATGCCCGCCTTGGCCTGGCTTTGCAGTTCACCCGCTGTTGATTTCATTTGGCGCGCCATCAAAGCAACTTCGTCAACAATATGTTGGACAGATCCTTCGAAACTGGAAGCAAGACCCTCCAGCATTGCACGCTTTTCCGCCGTCGCTGTGGCATCTTTTTCAATCTGCGAGGTGCGCAGGTGATCAGCCTCATCTTTTGCTTCTGTTGCGGCGTTCGCTGCGGCTTTTGCTTCGTTGGCCGCGACCTCTGCCATAGCGCCTGCTGCGCGCGCTTTTTCATTTTCTTGACCAGCAATATCTTGCTCAACCTGGACCTGATCGAACAGCGCCTGTACCTGTTGACTTACCCAAAAAAGGCTTACCGCCAAAACAAAGAAAGCAGCAATTTCAAAAACCACCTCCAGAAGGCCAACATCAGCACCATAAAGATATTCTGGCGCCACGATATATGCGATCAGGAAATAAAGCGTCGTTGTAACGAATGCCGTCACTAAAGTTCGCCAGCAGAAGGTAGATGAAAGCAGGGCTATGATTGTAGCAAAATAAAGATGTGTATCTTTTTGCCATGTATGCCCGTCATACAGCGCAACAAGGGCAGCTGCAGTAAGGGTCATTGCCACCGCCAATATAATGCGCCCAATCTGCGGCGGTGAAACATACCGGACCGCCAATGTCGCGGTTGTGGCAAACAGCGCAATCAGTCCTGCAATGACAAACAGGTTTGGGTTATTTGCCCACCACCCATGCACTAACGCCACTGGCACATGTGCCCATAAAAACAAAATTAGAAGGCGAACAACTCTCGCCCTGACACTGTTAAGCTTTTCCATGATAGACCTCGTTATTACCCGATACACTTCATTCAACGAGCCCCACCTCAATAAAAACAGGCTACTCACTAAGGCTCGCGGTGGCCTTAAAAATAATCAAGATTTGATGTGGTTTATTGTCGCATACCATTTAGAAGTGTGGAAACTATTGATGGAAGTGGTTTGATTTTTAACAGGAAATCTATGGAAAAAGCCTGCGAGCCTGCGCCTCTGCATCGAAATTGACATTGTTTGAGTTCTGAGCGTATAGCACTGTATTGCCGCTGAGCATGCTTTTGCAGGGGCCTGTGGCACGGGGTATAATGATAGACGCATTGACTGTCCCCTGCGGGTAGGCGAGCCGCGCACAGGTGGCGGCCAGCCCACCGATACTATCGGTTTGATGGGCGGTCTGAGAGAAGTTCTTGGAGTGAAAGTGGCGTGCGAATAACTTTCATATCTAGGGAAATAACTTAATTGAACTCGGATCATTGCACATGTGACGTGAATGGGCCGGGTTTACGCTTTGTGCCTTGGCGCGCACAAATGCAGGCTTGGCAGGGTTTTGGCGGCTGTTATAGTGGGGGTGAATTTCAAAGGGGAATATTTTGGACTGGCTTTTAGAGGCATCGTCGAGCCCTTTTTGGGTTTTTGCTGTTTTTTTCGGTGCGCTTGTGTTGTGCCACTATTTGTGGATATTTAAATATCCGCTTCGGCTCAAGCAATGGAAGCTGGTTGAATATATGTGGGTGGGTTTGGCGCTGGTTTCTATTTTTGGAATTGTCGAACAAGCACGCTTTTTTGGGGCGAAGTTGGCGATTGAACAATCGCGGAACGAGGCCATGACTAAAATAATGGCGCTTGAAAATTGGTTCGATATATACCGTGACTATGCTTGCAAAGAAAACCGCGATCAGCCGGAGTTTCAAAAACTGTGTGTTTGGACAAAGGTGAAGGAATCTGATCTTCATCTTATTTTGGAAAATGAAGACTTCCCCGTGGATTTACCCAAAAATTTTCTGAGCGGAATTGAGGGTGTTATGACCGGTCTGGCGGCGCCTGATCAGGCAATTGTAACCGACCATCATAGCGGCTATCTGGCTGCACGCACGCAGTTTTTGACAGCGTTAAGTAAAGGTACACGCACAGATTTTTCAATATGGCTTGTGGCCTTGGCACCGATGATATTTGCGGTGGCAGTTGCGATTAAGTTCACTAAAGTTACTGGCGAATATAGACTAAGCCCCAATTAAGGGCCAAGATCTGTCATTCACGGCTAGGCACTGAAATAAAGAGCGAGGGTCAGGAATTAAGGGTTATGATCAGATTTCTGGTTTTCTGCAATCGTAACCATATCCTCGACGGCTGAAAACTTACTGCGCGGTGCGCCGCCCTGCGCTGCGGCCACCTCGGCAGCATCGATTTTTTTCCAGTCAGCGAAGGTAACAATATGCAAGCCGCGATCTTGTGCGATGCGTTCTAGCCCTGCGCGCCCTGTTTTGCCTGATGGCATCACCGCCGCCAGGATTTTTACTGCAATCTCGATACCATCAGGTTTATTGGTGCCAATAGTACCCGTGGGCCCGCGGCGTGCCCAGCCAACACAGTATAGCTGGTCGTCGATACGGCCTTCATCGCTGATAAAAACGCCGCGTTTTTCGTCGTACGGCACATTTTCGATCGGGCTGGAGCGGTAGCCAATGCAATGTACCACCAGCCCCGCAGGCAGTGTCTCAAATACGCCCGTACCGATGCATTTTCCGTCTTCCACACGTGTTTCTTCAAGCTTTAGGCAACACACAGTGCCATCACCCACAATCTCGGTGGGGCGAACATAGAACTTTATGTGCAAGCGTACTGGCTTGTCACCTGGCTGGTTATTCACCATCGCCCGCAGGCTGACCATGTTTTTCTTGGCGGCTCCGGTAAGGGTTTGATCGATGCTGGTATCAGGAAGCTGGGTTTCGTCTACCAAGGCTACGCAGTTTTCAAGCCTATTCAGCTCGGACAGCTCTTTTGGGGTGAAAGCGGCCTCCAGAGGCCCACGTCGGCCGAGGATATAAATATCGCGGATAAGTGAGGCATGAATTTCTTTGGCTGCATGGCCTGCCAGATCAGTATCGTCCATCTCGCTAGCTGTTTTGGCCAGAATACGGGCCACATCTACGGCCACATTGCCATTGCCGATCACTGCGACCGAGGCGATGCGCAGGTCAGGATTTAGGTCAGTGTAATCCGGGTGGCTATTGTACCAGCCGACAAAAGCACCACTGCCGTATACGCCCGTTAGAGTTTCACCTTTAATACCTAGTGTGCGGTCACGTGCTGCACCCGTGGCCAAAATAACCACATCATATAGCTCTTTCAATTCAGCCATCGAAATATCGCTGCCAAGCGCCAAATTGCCAACAAACCGCACATTGTCGCGGTCATTGGTGGCGCTGTACCGGCGCGATACATTTTTAATGGATTGGTGGTCAGGGGCAACCCCCGCGCGGATCAAACCAAAGGGTGTTGGCAGGCGGTCAATAATATCAACCCGCACATTTGTATCGCCTTTGGTGAGGGCTTCGGCGGTATAATATCCCGCAGGCCCCGCACCGACGATAGCAACCCACAGGGTATGCCCCTCTGTGCCTGCACTGGCAGCGTCATTTGTACCGTTTGCGACCATGAAATCCTCCCCGTTACAAAATCAGCATGCCAAACTTTTAACAGCGAGGGAAGGGGCTTGTCAGCCTATTCGTCGGAGCGCTTTAAAAATGGTAGCACCGCAGGCACACGCTTTTTATAATCACGGTAAGTATCACCGAATTCGGCGATCAAATCGCGTTCTTCGAAATACAGCCCAATGGCAATATAAACCAGCATACCTGCAGCCAGCATTGCCCTGCCCATGGTCATGTCGGGGGTGGCCAGCATAGCGATTACCACACCGGTTTGGATCGGGTGGCGCACAAATTTATAGAAAAAGGGTGTTTTAAATTCTTTGGTGCCGGCATTGGGGTCTTCGGACTTGAAGGATTGCTGTAGCCCGAACAGGTGATTGTGATTGAGCATATAAGTGGCAAGAAAGGTAATCAGCCAGCCTGCATAAAATACGATATTTAATGCCAACCGAATATTCTCGTTTTCCACATGCCACAGGCTGCCCGCAATCGGTTGCCAATATTCTACCAGTAAAATCACGACAATAGCTGTCGCCAACACATAGGTGCTGCGCTCCCATGCGGTGGGCAGTACATGGGCGAGCATAGCCTTAAAGCCGGGCCGCGCCATCACGCTGTGCTGGATGCCAAACAGCGCCAGCAAGCCGATGTTTAGGGCGATGGGATAAGCAGACGGCACGCCATTATATTGATCAATATTAAGCGGCAACAGGGCATCAACGCCGAAAATGCCGATATGATTGTTCGCCACAAAAATAAATAATACCAGGCTGAATACGCCCAGTAGATAACAAACCAGCCCATACAGCATGCCAACAAAACGTATCATGGTTTCCTCCCCCGAGAAATTTAAGATGAAAATTTTAAATTTTGCTGGGCCAAAGTAGCACGGCTGCGCCTTTTTTCCAAGGTTACGTAGTGTGGGTGCACAGCTAACCCTGTGCAGGCGCGAAGTTTGAATATTTTTTTGCCCAGAAATTTTATCTTCCCCCTTGAACCGTTGCCCAGTTCAGCATACATAGAGCCTCGTGTTAGCAGTCTGTCTTGATGAGTGCTAACAATTCATAATTTTAGGTTTATCAATTAGGAGACAAACCATGGCTCTTCGTCCGCTCCATGACCGTGTATTGGTCAAGCGCCTCGAAAGTGAATCAAAAACAGCTGGCGGCATTATTTTGCCAGATTCTGTGCAAGAAAAACCTTCCGAAGGTGAAGTTATATCCGTTGGTTCCGGCAACAAAGCCGAAGACGGCACCATAACAGCGCTCGATGTTAAAGCTGGTGATAAAATCCTGTTCGGCAAATGGTCAGGCACCGAGGTTAAACTCGACGGCGTTGATCTGCTGATCATGAAAGAATCCGACATTATGGGCATCATCGAGTAATCACTCAGCCCCTTTGTCTTTTCGGTCAATAGTAATTCAAATTCAGGAGGCCCATCATGGCTGCCAAAGAAATTAAACTCCGCGATGACGCGCGCGCCAAAATCGTTGCTGGCGTAGACAAGCTTGCGAACGCAGTAAAAGTTACCCTCGGCCCTAAAGGCCGTAACGTAATTCTCGACAAATCCTACGGTGCCCCGCGCATCACTAAAGACGGCGTCTCTGTTGCCAAAGAAATCGAACTTGCTGACAAGTTTGAAAACATGGGCGCGCAGATGATCAAAGAAGTGGCATCACGCACCAATGATATCGCGGGCGACGGCACTACGACTGCGACAGTATTGGCTCAGTCGATTGTTCGTGAAGGCATGAAATCAGTGGCTGCGGGTATGAACCCAATGGACCTGAAGCGTGGCATTGATTTGGCAACAGCTCTTATTGTTACCGATCTGAAAAGCCGCTCCAAAACTGTAACCACCACCGAAGAGATCGAGCAAGTTGGTACTATCTCGGCAAACGGTGAAGTTCAGATTGGTAAAGACATCGCTGCTGCAATGGAAAAAGTTGGCAAAGAAGGCGTTATCACGGTTGAAGAAGCCAAAGGCCTTGAGAGCGAGCTTGATGTTGTTGAAGGTATGCAGTTTGACCGTGGTTATCTGTCGCCTTACTTCATCACCAATGCTGAAAAGATGACTGTAGATATGGAAAATCCACTGGTCCTTCTGCACGAGAAAAAACTTTCTAACCTTCAGCCAATGCTGCCACTGCTCGAAGCTGTTGTACAAAGCAGCCGTCCTTTGCTGATTATCGCAGAAGATATCGAAGGTGAAGCGCTTGCAACCTTGGTTGTGAATAAATTGCGCGGCGGCCTGAAAATTGCTGCTGTGAAAGCTCCTGGTTTTGGCGATCGCCGCAAAGCAATGCTTGAAGATATTGCGGTTCTTACTGGCGGTCAGGTTATTTCGGAAGACTTGGGCATCAAGCTAGAGAATGTTGGCCTTGATATGCTGGGCACTGCCAAGCGCGTGAATATCACCAAAGAAGATACCACAATTGTTGATGGCGCCGGTGCTGAAGATGATATCAAAGCCCGTGTTGAACAGATCAAAGCGCAGATCGAATTAACAACATCCGATTACGATAAAGAAAAGCTTCAAGAGCGTTTGGCCAAGCTTTCTGGTGGTGTTGCCATCATTAAAGTTGGCGGCGCAACCGAAATTGAAGTGAAAGAGCGTAAAGACCGTGTTGACGATGCTTTGCATGCTACTCGCGCTGCTGTTGAAGAAGGTGTTGTCGCAGGCGGCGGTGCTGCACTTCTATATGCTGGCAATGCCCTTAAGGGTGTTGAAGGCGCTAACGATGATCAAACGCGTGGTATCGATATCGTTCGCCGTGCGCTTCAGTCTCCTGTTCGCCAAATTGCAGAAAACTCGGGTGTTGACGGCGCTGTTGTTGCAGGCAAACTTCTTGAGCAAGATGATGCAAACTTCGGCTTTGATGCGCAAAACGAAGTTTACTGCGATCTGGTTGCTCAAGGCATTATTGATCCGACCAAAGTTGTTCGGACTGCTTTGCAGGATGCGGGTTCAATCGCAGGCCTGATGATCACAACCGAAGTTATGATCACAGACTTGCCTGAAGACAAAGCATCTGCGGGTCCTGCAGGCGGTGGGATGCCGGATATGGGCGGCATGGGCGGCATGGGCGGCATGGGCTTCTAAAACCTGCCGAACAAACGTCTAAAATCAGAATAAATTAACCCCTGGGCGTCCTGCGTCCGGGGGTTTTTCTTATGAAGGCAATGCATAGGCCTAGTTCTAAAATAGATTATAAAATATTCGCTAAAATCAATGGATTACCAGATAATTCTAATATATACCTATTGATGGGGTTTCAAACGAGTGAATAAACTAGGCGTATATTGTATGTTCACTGTTCTTCGAAACCAATTTTATCGCTATTCGGGATTATTCACTGGCTGGGAGTGTAGTGCTAGGTCTGCTGGCGGTATTGATAGTTTCCCTCGTAACCAGTGGCGTAGTCCAACCTTAAGGCGTAAGTCTTGCTGTGACTATCTCCAGCAACCCAACACATCATCTTTTGGCGACTTGCCTGATAGTACCCCTTTAGTTTTATATGGGTAATTCCTGGGTAACTATTGCACATCATCAGCATGTGCTCGATTAAGTTGAGAGTATCAAAAAATCACTGAGAATAGCTTGCGGCAAAGAGGCCGGCTCATTGGAGTTTTTTTATGCAGCTAAATAAAGAAAAATTCAACTTTAAGTAGTTTAAATTTTAATTGCTAATAATTGAGTATTCATCACCATTCTCTCCTTTGTAGGGGAGAATAATTTCGACCTAGGGATGCTAAATATGTTTAAATTTTTACAAAATCGATCCATTGCAATTCGTGTATATTTGCTTGCTGCCAGCGCGATCCTTGGTCTTGCGGCCATTCTTGTTACCTACCTCATATCCAGTGCCGCTATTACTTCAAGCCAAGAAAAGGCCGAGCATTTCAGCGAAATAAGGTTGTTGGTGCAGGATCTCGAAAAAGCATCATTGCAGATACGCCGACGCGAGAAAGATTTCCTGCTTCGAAAAGACCTAAAATATGCGGCACATTATGGTGAAGACATGGCAAAGGCCATGGCATTGCTCACACAAATTTCTGCGCTAAACAGCGACGAAAAAATGCAAAAGGCATTTGATGAATTGATCGTCATTTTACCGGAACATGAACAGCAATTTGAAAAAGTGGTAGAAGAGCACACCCTATTGGGACTCGATGAAAAAAGTGGTTTGCAAGGCACTTTAAGAAAGGCTGTGCATGACATTGAGGAAACTCTGAAAAGCTATCCTGATGATAAATTGCAGGTCATTATGTTGATGATGCGCCGACACGAAAAAGATTTTATCATGCGTGTGAAACAAAAGTATGTTGACAGCATTGAGGCCCGCCAGGCGGAATTTACCGGGCGCCTGAATCAAGTTAAATTCTCTGACAACGTGAAAAAAGAGATGGCAAACAGGCTTGTCACATATATCGCAGCCTTTGAAAATTATGCGGCCACTCGCTCACAAGATGCAGGGGATGTGGGGTTGCTTAGCAGCATTTATTCTAAGACCTCCGAGCATTTCGAATTGGTGGCAGCAGAAGCCACCCAAGGATATAAAAAGGCGCTTGCTGCTGCCCAATCGGCTGAGCGGGCTGGCTTTATTACAATCATCGTCATCACGGGTCTGGTGACGGCTATTTGTGGGTTGGTGGCTATTATCACTGTTCGAACAACAGTAAGCCCGGTTTTGGCCTTGGCGAAGGCACTAAGAAACATTGCGGATGGTGATTATGTTTCAGCCATCCCGGGTACAGAATTCCAGGATGAATTGGGCAGTATGGCGCGGGTTGCAGAAGAATTACGCGACAGTGCGGCGCAGCTGCTTTCGCTTGAAGATGCAGCCAAGGCGCGGGAAGAAGCCGATGCTGCCGCAGCCAAGGCGGCAGAAGTAGCAGAGGAAAGAGCCAAAGAGGATTTGGCAAGACAGGAAAAAGACCGTTTGGACATGGAGGCGCAGGAAATACGGGTAAAGAAATTGGAACAGTTGGTTGCTGACTTTGATTCAGCAATTATCGAAGCCATCGGAAACCTGGAAGGTGCATCTTCATCCATGCGGACAACAGCAAATGATATGGTTGACGTGTCTGATAATACGGAACGACAAGTGCGTTCTGTTACCGAGGCGTCGGGCACGATGGAGCAAAATGTATCCACCATGGCGTCCGCCATCGAGGAATTTTCGGCCTCTATTTCCGAAGTGAATAGCCAGATGCAAAACGCCAACAATATATCGCAAGAAGCAGTTACCGCCTCAGGGAAAGGCGGCGAAGCTATCACGCAGCTTGCCGACAGTTCCAAACAGATTGAAAGCGTGGTTAATTTGATCAATGACATTGCTGAACAGACGAATTTGTTAGCGCTTAATGCGACGATCGAGGCTGCCCGGGCAGGTGAAGCAGGCCGAGGCTTTGCTGTTGTCGCGAGTGAAGTGAAATCGCTGGCGACGCAAACCGCGCAGGCTACGGAGCGTATCAGCAAGCAAATTAATGATATGCAGGATGTTACCGGCATTGTCGTGGGCTCAATCGAAACGATAAGCGAGGCAAATGAGCGATTGAGCTACGTGATGACAAATGTTTCTTCGGCCGTGGAGGAACAACAAGCTACCACTAGCGAAATTAGCCGTAGTGTACAGTTTACATCACAAGGCACACAGCAAGTGGTTTCTGAAATTCAGGAGGTGGCCAAGGGGGCGGAGAAGACTGGCACGGCATCTGCCGATGTTATGCTTGCCGTGGAGCAGCTGGAACGACTGGGCAGTGTTATCAAGGAAGAAGTGAACAGTTTTCTGAGGCAAGTCCGGGTCCTGTGACCGATTGTTTTAATGTATAAAGACTTAGGTTTGTCTGACAATATAGAAGACGCTTCGCAAAAACTGTACTAGTTATCAAAAAGGTTATTTAGCTAGAAATATTGATAAAACCCGACGAGTGAAACGAGGTCTGTATTGCAGCTTATTTTCCGTCATAAAACTGAAATATTTGACCACTACTGACGTGATACAAAAACTGTAAGAGCAACCCAAAAAATGGGTGCCGATTGATGCAAGAACCGCAATAAATGCGGAAAATAGGAACAAAATGATGCTTATAAGAAATCGTTTAACAGCGTTGCTTGCGGCAACAGCCCTTTCGGCTGTTTCCCTGCAGCCAGTAAGTGCCCAGTCCATCAGTGAACTGAAGGCACAGTTGGAAGCTCTTACCAAACGCCTTGAGCAGTTGGAAGCACAACAAGCAAAATCTGCTCCAAAAAGTAAAACTCCTGTTGTTAAAAAGGCGGAACCTGCCTTTTCACTGGCAACCGAAGACGGGCAGTTTGAATTCAACCTGCGTGGCCGTATTTATGTGGATGCGGGCTGGGTGAATGATGGCGACGATACATTGAATCTAAGCGCTACCGAGTTTCGTACAGCCCGGCTTGGTATTGAGGGCAAAGCTTGGAAATCTGTCAAATATAAGTTCGAAGCCGACTTTGCAGGCAATGAAGTGAATATCAAAGACGCTTATCTGCAATATTCTGGCAAAAGCGGCAACTGGAAGTTTGGCCAGTTCAAAACGCCAAACTCGCTGGAAGAGCAAACATCTTCGCGTCACACCACCTTTATGGAGCGAGCTTCATTCACGGATGCTTTTGGTTTGGCTCGCATGATCGGGGTCGGTTACGGCAACGGTGGTGACAATTGGACATTCAACGCCGGTGTCTTCCGTGGCACCGCTGGCACAGATAGCGAAAAGGAAGGCGAAGCAATTGCTGCACGGTTAACATACGGCAATAAATTCGAGGGCGGCACTTGGATGCTTGGTGCTTCAGCGCGTCACCAGAATGTTGGCGACGGCTCGAATCTTCGTTATCGCCAACGTCCGCATAACCACCTAAGCGATCGTTTTGTTGCGACCGACCGTATTTCGTCCAAGGATGATCTTTTCGGCCTTGAAGCTGCTGTCCAAATGGGTTCATTCCATGTGGCGTCAGAATGGGCATTTCTTACCGCTGACCAAGGCGGAGCAGGTGGTCGGGATGCAAGTTTTAACGGCGGATATTTTGAAGCTGGCTGGTTTATTACCGGTGAAAAGAAGCCCCTTAAACTCAGCAAAGGCGCGTGGGATCGACCAAAGGTCAAGAGCCCAGTCCAAGCCGGCGGAATGGGCGCGTGGCAATTGGCTGCTAAATATGATCGCATAGACTTAACTGGCGACGGTGTATATGGCGGTGAGCAGAATACATACATTGTCGGGGTTAACTGGTATTTGAATCGGCATACGCGCTTTATGGCCAATTATAGCCATAGTTCGGTTATCAAGGCGTTCGATGTTGCTGCAAACGGCCTGGACGGTGAAAATTCTGTTGATGCACTTGGACTTCGTTTCCAGATTGACTGGTAAGGCCTGATACTTATTGAACTGAATTTGGCGGCGGCATTCGGTGCTGCCGCCTTTTTCATATAGGGCCTGACCCTAACTGATGCTTTCGAAATGGCTTAGATTATTTGGCTTGAACATTCTTAAGATAGCCGCTAATGAGTTTGTTATCGGCCATAAATTTGTCATAGCCGTGCAATGAAATTAGCGAAAACAGTATGATAAATCATTCCCATATCAACCGGCCAAGCCGACTGCGACGACGATAAGACGACGATCTTATTTGTATTTGTTGTTTTTTGGCATGGTCATGCCAACGATATGGGAAAATCTTATGATTACTTTTGATCAAGAACAGACTTGTGACTCTGTTGAAATTGAAGCTTTGCATTGTGCAGCCTTTGGGCCCGACAAGTCTAAAAAATCCGCATTCATGCTAAGGGAAAATGCTTCGCACCTGATGGAATATTCCTGCGTCGCACGCGCCGAAGGACTTGTCTTGGCGACGGTCAGATTTACCGCAGTGCATGTGAAAGATACTTTGTTCGACGGCACCAGCAACGCGCTGCTTCTTGGGCCGCTGACAGTTCTCGCTTCAATGCGAGGTAGTGGGCTTGGCAGTTCGCTTGCGGAATATGCGTTAGCTGGTGTGCGAGCAGAGGGACACAAACGTATTTTGTTAATTGGTGATGTCGCCTATTATGGCCGTTTTGGTTTTGAGCCGGTTAAGCCACGCTATATCAGCATGCCGGGGGGCCGCGACGCGGGTAGGCTTTTAGTGAAACAGTCGGCCGATATGCCGCCGCTACCGCTATTTGGTCAGGTCTACCCGCATTGGGCAGATCAGGACGATCACTATATGCAACCGGCCCAAGGTTTGCACACGGCTGCTTAAAACGTAAACGGTGTAGAAAATGAAGTGCCTTTGCGGGCGCTGGCCCGTATAGTATTCCAAAGGACTGCTATATGGACAGAGAGCCCGCAACCACATTTAGCCTGGAAGGTTTGTTTAAACAGGTATCGGCGCAAAAATTACCACCAGTTGACACTTGGCATCCAGATTTTTGCGGCGATATCGATATGCGCATCAAATCTGATGGTACTTGGTATTATATGGGTACGCCGATCACGCGGGCTCGTATGGTAAAGTTGTTTTCGACTGTGCTGCGTAAAGACAGTGACGGCAAAACCTATCTGGTAACGCCGGTCGAAAAAATTGGCATCATTGTCGACGATGCGCCGTTTGTTGCTGTGACGGTGGACCGGGTCGCGGACGCGGAAAATCAGGTGCTGGCTTTCCAAACTAATGTAGGTGACACTGTGCTTGCCGGGCCTGCACACCCAATTAGAGTTGAAATTAACGAAAAAACCGCAGAACCTCGCCCTTATATTAGGGTGCGTGGCAATTTGGACGCGCTCATCTCTCGCACAGTTTTTTATGAATTGGTTGAAATGGCGCAGCACCATGAAACAAAAAGTGGCTCTGAGCTTAGCATTGCCAGCGGTGGTGCGGTATTCTCACTGGGCACATGGTGTGCAAATTAGATGCAAAATTGGTTGGAAAAAGCCCTAGCAGACGGAAACCCGGCCGCACGCGGTATGCGCAGTGACTACGACTTAAATTTGGATGCAAAAAAGTTGGATTTGCTTGGTGTTGCTGTACGTGATGCCGCTGTTTTGGTGCCGATAGTTGATCATAAAACCGGCCCCACAGTGCTGCTAACCAAGCGGACGGATCACCTTAGCAAACATCCGGGCCAGGTTAGTTTTCCGGGCGGAAAAGTTGACCCAGTTGATGCTGACGCCGTTGCTGCCGCGCTGCGCGAAACCCATGAAGAAATCGGCCTGGATGCCTCCTATATTCAGGTTGCAGGCAGGCTTGATGGCTATAGAACAGGGACGGGTTTCGAAATTGTACCGGTTGTAGGGTTAGTGACGCCCGGTTTTTCATTGCAGCTTCAAAAAAATGAGGTAGCGGCTTCCTTTGAGGTGCCCTTGGCATTTTTTCTTGACCGGGATAATCACACAAAAGAAAGTGCCTTTTGGCAGGGTGCAACCCGGCATTATTATGTTATGCCCTATGGGCCTTGGAAAATTTGGGGTGCAACTGCCGCGATGTTGGTCAATCTGTGCGATGTATTGGAAGCGGTTCGGGAGGAATGTTAACGTGGTGATAGTGATCAGAATTATACTCCTTCTCTTGCCGGTGGTTATGCTGATCTTTTGGCTGCGCTGGCGGGCACAGAAGAATGCCGAGGGCGATATCGACGAGGGAGATGTGCGCTTTTTACGGGTGGGTCTCATTGCATTTGCACTTATGCTGCTGGCCTTTGGGCTGTCGCTCAGGTTTTCGGAGGACACTGCCGTTAAGGGCGGTATTTATGTTCCTGCCCATATGGAAAACGGGGTTTTGATTCCTGCTCATTTTGAAGCGAAAAAGCCGCAAGAGGCCCCGCCAGAACGCAACGAAACTGAGGCCGTCGATGATAATGACAATGACAACAAGCCAAGCTGAATGGCTCAGAGCGCCGCTGCAGTGCGCTGTTGTTGATGCTCTTGGGGCCGATAATATCAAGTTCGTTGGGGGGGCTGTTCGCGACACATTGATTGGCCGCGAGCCGTCTGATATTGATGCGGCTTCGCCGTTGCTGCCGGATGAAGTGACGTCGCGGTTGCTAGCTGCAGGTCTCAAGGTTTTTCCTACAGGCATAAAACACGGTACAGTAACGGCGGCTCTGGGCAAGACTGTGATGGAGATCACGACACTTCGCATTGACCGCGAGACTGACGGTCGCCATGCCGAGGTCGCCTATACGGTTGATTGGCTGGAGGATGCCAAACGTCGGGATTTTACTTTCAATGCAATATATATGGCACCAGACGGAAGGCTGTTTGATCCGTTTAATGGTTTGCGTGATTTGGAAGCAGGTATTGTCCGTTTTATCGGCGACGCGGGTCAACGCATTGAGGAAGATGCTCTGCGGATATTGCGGTATTTCCGCTTTTATGCGCGTTACGGGGCGGGTGATCCCGACGCCGAAGCCATCACTGCGTGTGCCGCAAAAAAGGCTATGCTTGCACGCCTGTCAATTGAGCGCGTGCGCGGTGAATTACTGAAGTTGCTTTCAGTTGCGGATCCAGGTCGGTCACTTGGTTTGTTGCTGCGGACAGGGGTGCTTGAGGCACTTATTGGTGCTAAGGCGTGCCTTGAGTCCTGCATGCACTTTATCGAGCAAGAAAAGGCAGTATCAGCACCAATAAACACATTGGCGCGGTTCTATTTTCTGACAAATTCAGCGATGACGGCACCGCAAATGGCCAAGCATTTCAAATTCTCGCTTCAGCAGAGAAAACGCCTTTTGAAGATGGCAACAGCGTGTGCATTGCCACCAATAAGTAACCCCGCTGATGCGCGCCGGGCCCTATATGAATTAGGATCAGAAGCCGTGGAGGCGGCGCTCTTGTCGCAGGGAGCAGGGCTTGAAACGCCAGAACTGCAAATCGCCCGCAACTGGCCTGTCCCTATATTTCCGCTCAGGGGCAAAGATATGATCGACGCCGGGCTGCAACCTGGGCCTGAAATAGGCGAACGTCTAAGAATATTGGAAAGCCGCTGGATTGCCAGTGACTTTGCTTTGACTAAGGCAGAACTGCTCTCGCGTTAGCGGCCTTTTGCATCAAGATATGGCTTTGCCAATGTTGGCTCGCTCACGGAATATTGTATGAGGGCTTGCTTCAGCCGTACGAAGTGTCACCTGCTCGCCGAACTTCCGAACTTCCGAACTTCCGAACTTCCGAACTTCCGAACTTCCGAACTTCCGAACTTCCGAACTTCCGAACTTCCGAGCTTGCGGATTGTTCGAGAGGTTGTGTCAGCAATATAGCCTTCATTTTTTAGGGCAGGGAAATGGCTAGACGGAATCTGACAAAAAGCTCGCCGTCGATGCTCATTTGACCATCTTCAACAAAACCCATACGAGTTATCGCTTTTGAATTGAGGCGGCTTGGAGGGAACAGAATAGTTATCGAATCAAGGTTCATTTGGTTAAATGCCCAGTCTTTGACTTTATCGAATATCTTTCTTCCCCACCCCCAAAATTTGGGGTGAAGAACCAAGGCGAAATCAGCGTCACCTTTCTCCGGCTGCAACCCTCCCCAGCCCGCGAATTCTCCCTTGATCAGAAAAGCCCATGGGCCAAAGCCGTGTTCGTCCCAAAGCCGCTGTTTTGCTGCTAAAAAATCCCGACAATTCTCGGCTGAAAAACCACCCGCCAGCAATGGCAACTGCTTGCCGACCAATTCATTATTCATAAGATCGATAATTTGGTTTTCTTGCACATCATAAAGATGAACAAACTCGATTTCATTCATTAAACAGTCCACTTGTTGAGCAGAAGTATTTAGTCGCTGCTCTGCAGTTTAAAAAATCCGTTCCTACAGACTATCGCTACAACCAAAAGAAAATGGACAGTGGCGGGCATCATTTTTTACATGACCCTTGTTCCACCCAAATGAATTGGACGCTATGAAAAAGTCAGAAAAAATGATAAACTAAAGTCAATTTCCGTTCAGTTTTTTGTCTTTCCAGTATTTGGTGCCGTGCAGGGATGCTTGCAGCGCGAGGCCGTTTTTGGTGAATTGATAAACACTTACTTTTTTGCGGAATGAAGCAGCTTCGCCGATTTCGCCGCCTTTATCACCGCCACGCGCGGCTGCATCGGCTTCGCCAGCAAAATCCCAGCCCTTATCAATGAACTTATCAAGCGATTTTCGGTCATGAAAAATAAAGACGGCTCTAAAATCCTTAATGCCCAGGCCCAGACCAATACTTGCGGTCCCCATTTTCATATAAGTGTCAATATCAGAATGGTTGTCATGTACCACACCGCGACCACCGCCGCCGCCAATCAGTAGGACTTGTACACCGATATTGGAAAAGACGGCATAGCCCTTGGCGTCATCAATTTCGGCTTTGGCCTGAGGGCGAGTTTCAAACAGCTCGGTTAGAACCTCGTGCCGCATGGTCAGTATTTTTTGGCGTTTTGCTTCAGCCTTGTCGGCGGCTGCGGCGCCAGAGACGCCGATGAGGGTGATGGCCATCAAAATAGCAAGGAATTTATTCAGCATAGAGGTACCCTTCATCTAATCCCGGGGGAAAGTTGAAAAATTGTAATTTATCATTGTCTATAGAGAAAGCGGCAGCAATTGGGCAGTTTTTTCTCGCTTATGTGTTCGATACGCGTTTTGAAATAAGCGTCCGGCCAAAAAAAACGGGAGCTGACCTGAGGCCAACTCCCGCAACGTTACTAACTGCTTCCAATAAAAAAGAGCTCTTTCCTGTATTCTTTACAGTTTTTAATCCGCAGTTTGCAGGCTGCGGTATAATTCGCTGCCCTCCTTGGCCTGTTCATTTGCGTTATTTACGGCTTCAGATATTGAATCCAGGCTTGCGTTAACTTCGCCCACAGCGCTAGCGGCTTGCTGCATATTTGATGTGATTTCCTGTGAAGTAACGGCCTGCTCTTCCACCGCGCTAGCAACACTTGTCACGCTTGATTCAACCTTTTGCACAGCGGACGTTATCGAGCCTAGCCGTGCGACTACATCACTTGATATCGTTTGCATATTCACGATCTCTTCATCAATTTGCGTGGTAGCGAGGCCAACTTGGTTGGCCAGAGATTTCACTTCGCTGGCGACAACTGCAAACCCCCTGCCGGCTTCACCTGCGCGGGCAGATTCGATAGACGCGTTGAGCGCCAATAAATTAATTTGGCTGGCAATATCCTGAATGACCACAACAATCTTGTTCATCTCCTGTGCTGCGCTGGAGAGCAACAACGTTGACTGGTCGGCGCTATTGGTTTCCTCCATGGCCTTGGTGACTTCTGCTCGTGATATCTCCATGCTGCTTGCAATTTCAGTGGAAGACGCTTGAAACTCTTCTACCGCTGCTGCAACCGTGTCTACCGTGTCTAGTGTTTGGCTGGAGGCTGCCGACGCAGACACTGACTGCACATTGGCATCACCGATGGAGCTTAATATCTTCGTCAAATTTTCGTCTACAAGGGCACCAACGCGTTGTGCTTCAACTCTGGCCAGAACCTGGGCGGTGATGTCGGTTGCATATTTTACGACCTTGAACGGTTTACCCTCCGGATCAAAGATCGGATTGTAAGATGCCTGAATCCAGACTTCTTTTCCGCCTTTGCCGATGCGTTTATATTCGTCCGCCTGATATTCTCCGCGCCCAAGCGCTGCCCAGAAATCTTTATACCCTTGCGATTTCTCGTAACTGGATTCGACAAACATGCTGTGATGTTTGCCTTTGATTTCGTCTAAGTTGTAGCCAAGAGCACTGAGGAAGTTTTCATTGGCATCAAGGATGGTGCCATCAAGTTCAAAGGAAATAACGGCTTGTGCCTTGGTTATGGCGTCGATCTGGCCGCGGTAGTCGGCATTTTGCAGTGTCTGGGCAGTAATATCAGTAGCATATTTCACGACCTTGAACGGTTTGCCTTCCGGGTCAAAGATCGGATTATAAGATGCCTGAATCCAGACTTCTTTTCCACCCTTGCCGAAGCGTTTATATTCGCCCGCCTGATATTCTCCGCGCCCGAGTGCTGCCCAGAAGTCTTTATATTCTTGCGATTTCCGGTGGTCAGAATTCACAAACATGCTGTGATGTTTGCCTTTGATTTCATCTAGGCTGTAGCCAATCGCACCGAGGAAATTTTCGTTTGCATCAAGGATAGTGCCGTCAAGTTTAAAGGAAATAACGGCTTGTGCCTTGGTTATGGCATCGATCTGGCCGCGGTAGTCCGCATTTTGCAGTGTCTGGGCGGTAATGTCCGTGGCATATTTTACAACTTTTTTGACTTTGCCATTATTGTCAAAGATCGGATTATAGGACGCCTGAATCCAGACTTCTTTTCCGCCTTTGCCGATGCGTTTATATTCGCCCGCCTGATATTCTCCGCGTGCAAGTGCCGCCCAGAAGTCTTTATATTCTTGTGATTTCCGGTGGCCGGGTTCCACAAACATGCTGTGATGTTTGCCTTTGATTTCATCTAGGCTGTAGCCAATCGCACCGAGGAAATTTTCGTTTGCATCAAGGATAGTGCCATCACTCTTAAAATGAATTATGGCTTGGGATTTATCCAGGGCGTCGAGCATTGACGCCATTTCTTTGGTGTTGTTTCCGCGACTATGAGGTGAAGCTGATTTACTACCAAAAATTGTATCGAACATTTATTATTGTCCCCTTCAATGCGCCCCCTGCAAATTATTGTGCAAATCCAAAGATATAACGGCGGGGTTAATATCTGGTGAATCTGATTTTTGATAAAAGAAGTCAGGATGAGAAGCAGGAGAATGACACGATAATGACGGCGTAACGAGCGGCTTTGCCGATCGTTACGAGGACAAGAAAAACGGGGAAGGGCGTACGCAGTGTGCCTGCCACAAGGGTAAGCGGGTCACCAACTATTGGCATCCAGGCGAACAGCAGTGACCATTGGCCAAAGCGCTGGAATTGTTGGCCAGCCTTCGCAATCTGATGCCGACTGAAGGGGAACCAACGTTTGCCCTCGAAGTGGGCAAGGCTGCGCCCGAGCCACCAATTTAAGGTTGATCCTGCGACATTGCCGCTGGTCGCTGCGATAAATAGCCATAGAGGGAGGCCGATGCCAGCATCCAGCAGCCCGGCAAGCGTTAACTCGGATAGTGCGGGCAGCAGCGTTGCCGCGATAAAGGCGTTCCAGAAAAGCCCCAGATAAATTGCAGCCTCGGTTTCCACTGATCAGTTGCTTGCTGCAGGACGTGTCAAGGCCATTTGGCCTCGGGCGGCAGGGACATTAAAATGGCTTCTACATTGCCGCCGGTTTTAAGGCCAAATGTCGTGCCTCGGTCGTAAACCAGGTTAAATTCAGCATAATAACCGCGGTATTCCAGTTGTTTTTCACGCTCAGCGGGGGTCCAGGCTTCATTCATGTGTGCCCGTACCAGCTTGGGATAAATTTCGTTGAAAGTGCGGCCTACATCTTGGGTAAAAGCAAAATCAGCACCCCAATCGCCTGAATTTAACTGGTCATAAAATATACCGCCTTCGCCGCGGGCGCAGTTGCGGTGTTTGATATAAAAATACTCGTCGCACCATTTTTTAAATTTGGCGTAATAGTTAGGGTCGTGGCGATCACAGCACTCTTGAAATGCGGAATGAAACTGTGCCGTGTCGTAGGCATTGGGCAAAGGTGCGTTCAGGTCCGCGCCGCCTCCGAACCAGTTTTTGGTGGTGGCGATAAAACGGGTATTCATATGCACAGCTGGCACGCAGGGGCTGTTCATATGGGCCACCAGAGAAATGCCCGTCGCAAAAAACCGTGGGTCTTCATCTGCGCCAGGCATTGAACGGGCAAATTCTTCGGTAAAAGTACCGTGTACGGTGGATATATTGACGCCCACTTTTTCAAAAACGCGGCCACCGCGCATGGTAGACATTGTGCCACCGCCGCCTTCAGCGCCGTCGCCTTGATTAACGCGGTCCCATGCTTTGCGGGTAAACCGCCCGGCTTCGCGGCCGGCCATGGAGCCTTCGTTTTCGTCCTCAATGGCTTCAAAGCTGGCACAGATTTGGTCGCGGAGTTTCTTAAACCACGCAGCAGCTTGTTGTTTTTTGTCTTCGATATCCATGCTGTTGCCTTTCTCTATTATTTTGGCCAACCATCGTTTTGTCGCAAAGCTTCCCCCAGAACCATTGCCATGGATACGGCCACGTTCAAGGAGCGAACTGTGGGCATCATTGGCACATTTACGCGGGCGTCTGCGGCAGTGTGTACGTTTTCGGGTGCGCCTTTAGACTCGCTGCCTACCAGCAAAATATCGTCGCTGCAAAATTCGAATAGGTGGTAGGGCGTTTGCGAAGCGGTTGTCAATAAAATCAGTCGGCGCTTGTTGGCATGCCGCCACGCTTCAAATGCATCCCAATCCAGATGATGATGCAGGGTCACAAGGTCTGCATAATCCATGGCATACCGCCTGAGAGCGCGCCGGGAAAAAGGAAATCCGCAAGGTTCGATCACGTGTACGGGCACATCCATGCAGGCACCGAGGCGCAGCAAAGTGCCGGTGTTTGGGGGTTGATCAGGCTGGTATAGGGCAATATCCATGCGGCGGACCCTAGTGCTTCGTGCGCTTCAGTTCAAATGGTTCGGTATTGGCTACTAAAAATTAACTCATTTTTTTTATTGTTAGCGGGCATAAAGGCTTGCCTCTTTGCGCGGGTCCCATTAAACCAAACTCCATCCGCGGGGCAGGGGCTGTCTGGTGGTTATTACTATGGACTGATTTTACGACAAGCCCGATTGACTGCCGCCGTGCCTGTCTGCGACCCAGTGCCGCAGGTCTTGGAAGCCAAGCGCGGTTAGAATAGGGTTGGAATACAACAAACTGATCGTCTATCGCATCACGTTCGTGTCAGGGAAGAATACATGAGCACTAAAGAGCATACCATTGAAGGTGAAGAACCCGCCAACCGGCGAGATTTTCTTCATGTGGCCGCCGCTAGTATGGCTGGCGTTGGAGGCATACTTGCCATGTGGCCGTTTGTCGACCAGATGAACCCCGCAGCAGATACTTTGGCGCTGTCAAGCGTTGAGGTGGATATTTCCAGTATCGCCGCAGGCGAAGCCATCGTGATTAAGTGGCAGGGTAAACCGGTTTTCATTCGTCACCGCACTGCAACGGAAATCGACGAAGCGCGTGCTGTCGCCGTTGATAGCCTGATAGATAAACAGTCTGATGGGGACCGGGTTTTGCCAGGTCATGATGATTGGCTCGTGGTGATCGGAACCTGCACGCACCTTGGTTGTGTGCCGCTGGGTTCCAAGTCAGGTGATGATAGAGGCGAATATGGCGGCTGGTTCTGCCCATGTCATGGTTCGCATTATGATACGTCTGGGCGTATTCGCAAGGGACCGGCACCAAAAAACCTTGCTGTGCCAAAGTATGCGTTTGTCAGCGATACTATGATTAAGATCGGGTAGGGGATTTAAGATGGCTGAATGGGAAGCAGTAAAGCCCGATAACAAGGCGTTAGCTTGGTTTGAAGAGCGTCTGCCGGTTTTGGGACTTGTTAATAACGTTATGGGCTCGGCAACGCCGACGCCTCGAAATTTGAATTATTGGTGGAATTTTGGTTCGATCGCTGGCCTGATGTTGGTGATCCAGATCATTTCGGGCGTGGTGTTGGCGATGCACTATACGCCCGACACGGCAGTTGCGTTTGACAGTGTTGAGCGCATAGTGCGCGATGTGAATTACGGTTGGTTGCTGCGTGCAATGCATGCCAACGGCGCATCGTTCTTTTTCATTGCAGTTTACATCCATATTCTGCGGGGACTTTATTATGGGTCTTATAAAGCGCCGCGCGAAGTTGTGTGGATGCTTGGGCTTGTTATCTTCCTAATGATGATGGCTACAGCTTTCATGGGTTATGTATTGCCTTGGGGGCAGATGTCCTTCTGGGGTGCCACAGTTATAACAAATCTTTTTTCAGCTATCCCCGTTGTTGGCGAGGATATTGTCCAACTGCTTTGGGGTGGGTTCTCGGTTGATAACCCAACATTGAAGCGCTTTTTCAGCCTGCATTATCTGTTGCCTTTCCTGATTACGGGTGTGGTGCTGTTGCATATTTGGGCGAAAAAGGTTTCTGACAGCGGTAACCCATTGGGCATTGATGTGAAATCAGGCGCTGATCAAATTCCGTTCCATCCTTATTACACCATCAAAGATGCTTTTGGTCTGGGCGTATTTTTTACTATCCTTGCGGTGTTCATATTTTATATGCCTGATGCACTTGGGCACCCGGATAATTATATCCCGGCCAATTCACTGGTAACACCCGACAGCATCGTGCCTGAATGGTATTTCTTGCCTTATTATGCGATTTTGCGCTCAATCACTTTCGATATCGGTATTCCGGGCACGGACATTGTATTCATTCCCGCCAAACTGCTGGGTGTGATTGCGATGTTTGCTTCAATCCTGCTGCTGTTTGTATTGCCTTGGCTTGATACTTCGAAAGTTCGCTCTGCCAAATTCCGCCCTACATACAGGATATTCTTCTGGATTTTGGTTGCGGATATGGTGTTGCTGACAATGGTAGGTGGCCGCAAACCAGAGGGTATTTGGCCATTATTGGGGCTTATAGGCACTGGATACTATTTCATGCACTTTCTGGTAATTTTGCCGGTACTTGGCTTTAAGGAAAAAACCCTGCCACTACCGGAAAGTATTGCTAATCCGGTTCTCAAGGCAGCGAAATAGGGGATATGACAATGAAATTTGTAAAAAACATTGCGATTGCCCTTGTTGCCTTAACTGGCATAACAGGCGCGGCCTCGGCTTCTGCCGCGGGTAAGCACCCAGAGACACAGAAATGGGCGTTTGAAGGGCCGACGGGCCAATATAATCAAGAGGCGCTTCAGCGTGGCTGGCAGGTCTATAAGCAGGTATGCTCAGCGTGTCATAGTCTCAAGTATTTCCATTTCCGCAACCTGTCGGATTTGGGCTACGAAAATGATATGATTAAAGCTTTCGCCAAAGAGTATGAAGTGGCCGGCGAACCTGATGAATACGGCGATGATACCGTGCGGGCCGCACTGCCTCAGGATGTTTTCCCAGCTCCGTATGCCAATGAAAACGCGGCAAGGGCATCATTCGGTGGTGCTTTGCCGCCTGATTTGTCGTTGATTGTCAAGGCGCGCCACGACGGTGCAAACTATCTGTATAGCTTGATAACGGGTTACAGTGATGCGCCTGCCGACCACGAGGTTACCGAGGGCAAATTCTATAATGCATATTTCAAGGGTGGCCAGATTTCTATGGTGCCCCCGCTGAGTGAAGGCGTTCTTGAGTATGAAGACGGCACGCCTGCCACGACGGAGCAAATGGCGAAAGATGTTGTACAGTTTCTGGCCTATGTCAGCGAGCCAAAGCTTAATGAACGGCATCATCTGGGCATGAAAGTTGTTCTTTTCCTTTTGGCAATGACCATTATTTTCTATCTGTCGATGAAGAAAATCTGGAAGCCGGTTAAAGAAGGTAAGAATTTTTACCCAGACGAATAAACCAGATTGAAAACAAAGAAATTAAAAAGGTTGCAAGTGTTTTGCAGCCTTTTTTATGCGTGACATCCATGTGCTAGGCGACCCCGTGTCTTTCAATAGGGAATGCGTGGTCGGCTGGTGCCTTGTGTGGTTTTAATGTGGTAGCCTTCCTGCTGTCATGCTATGGTCGCATGGTATCATTTTATAGTTGTATAACAGTCGCTTTGGCATGGTGATAAGGGAACACCTACAATGTGGTTTCTGCGAAAACTATTACTGACTGGTTTGTTGGGCGTTGGTTTGGCTGGGGCCGCCGCAGCGCAGGATATGGTTTTGGCATCGCAGCACCGATTTTTCAAAGCGGGTGAAAATGCGGAAATTCTGGTGACATTTTTAAACAAGACAAAAGCGCCGATTGGCATTCCTGCCACGATTGGGGGGGATTTATTTCAGTCCCATTCCCGTTTTGATGTTGTGCTGAGCACGCGGCAAACCGGTTCGATATCTCCGGGGGCGTTCGCGCAAGTCACTTATTATGTTCCGTTGCCCGCAGATTTGATTTCTGGTCTAATGGAACTGGTGGTCAGAGACACTGGCGCGACCAGCCTATTGCTGGAAGTCGGGCGCTCAGATCGCAAACAATTGGCGCAAACCAAAGACACTCAAAACGAAGACGAACAGGATAAGTTGCCGGACAATAAGCCTTCTTTTCTGGTGGACGGTTTATCGCCCTATAAACCTATCTACTTCCTCGGCGGGGTGGACCCGACGGACGCTAAATTTCAGATCAGTTTCAAATATCAGCTTTTTAACAACAAAGGGGATTGGGCAAAACATAATCACTGGCTTCGGGGGTTTCATCTTGCCTATACGCAGGTATCTTTTTGGGACCTGGCGGGCGACTCGCGGCCTTTTGAAGATACCAACTTCATGCCGGAGGCATTTTATGGGCTAAAAGACCAGGAATTAAAATTTTTGCCGGGTGACCCGACGGTTGATTTGCAAGCCGGGTTTCAACACGAATCCAATGGCCGGGACGGTTTGGACAGCCGTAGTTTGAATATTATATACGGTCGCGCAGCCTATCGGCACGGTTTTGGCCTCAACTGGTTTGCCAAAATTTCAGGCGAACTTTGGTCCTATACGGGCGACTTGGAAGACAATCCTGACATCGCTGATTTTCGCGGCCATTCCAGTTTTAGATTAACGGCGGGCCATGAAAAGGGCGTTCAGCTTTCAGCCTACCGCCGGGGCCGTATTGGCCAGGGTAAAAGCAGCTATTTGTTTGACCTTACCTTTCCTTTTGCAACGCCGGGTACGCAAAAACGGTTGAATTTTAATCTCCACGCACAGCTTTTCACCGGCTACGGGGAAAACCTGCTGACTTACAAGCAAAAAGAAACCCGGTTCAGGCTGGGACTGGGGCTCTATCGATAGGAAAAGCCTTGGCCCTGTAATCTACCTCTGGTTTTCAGATAGCCCCAGGCGGTCCCTATTCAGCTTCTCTATTTTGGCGAAGATGGCCAGTTCTGCCCACTTAAAGTCGGGCGAGTTCTTGTTAAGGCCTTATGTTCTTGTGTGTGCGTGCCGGATCAGCGGGTCAGCCCTTGATATGATGGCCCGTGCCGTCGCCTTTCGATATCCAGGTGCGGTGTCGGTTGGTCTGCATCTTTTTGTCGATCTCTTCTTGCAAGCTGAGGCCGTTGATTTCAAGCAGCCGCATCAAAAGTATAGTGACATCGGCAGCTTCCCTGCCAATTTCGCACGAGTCCTTATTGGCGACTGCTTCCTGCAGTTCCGCCAGTTCCACTTGCGCGCGGGTTACCAGTGCAGCCGGGTCGCTGGCCGGGCCAAAGGTATCTTCCGCCCAGACTGTGATACTTTCCTGATTTTCCATAAGGGTGTCCTTTTTGTGTTCGTCTGGCAGACGAAGATAACCTTCGCAGGCGCTTGCTGTCAGCGGCCATCAATACCATAGCTGTCGCTCCAGCGGGCCTTGCAGGAACGGTCATGGGCCTCGTTGTATAGAGGCGGTAATCGCTGGGGCAGATGTACTTTATTTTTCGATTTGGCGGAGCACAATTTCTCGCTCAGAGTCATTCACTATGTTTAACAGAACATCCCAAAAACCGGCAACGGCCTCGGGCCCCGCTGTTTTGTATGCTTGGGCAACCCGTTGCCGCTGCGTTAAAAAAAGTTCATTCTCAAACGCGTTGCCCTTCTCGGTCAGGTAAAGCAACCGTTGCCTTCGGTCCGCCGTTCCCGAGCGCTGGTCGATATACCCATCGTCAACCAGTTGGCCTAAAACCCGGGATAGGCTTTGCTTGGTAATGCGTAGTAGTTTTAGCAATCCTGAAACGGTTGTGCCAGGATTGCGGCCAACAAAATAGAGCACCCTGTGATGGGCGCGTCCAAAGCCCGATTCTGCGAGGATTTCATCGGGATCCCGGGTGAAATCGCGGTAGGCAAAATACATTAGTTCGATACCGCGGCGAAGCTCTTCCTCGCGCAAATACAGGTTTGTGTGTGGTAATTTTCTTTGCATAATTCTATAAGCTATTTAAGTCAGCGTTGTTGACATAATAACGACACAATGTTACAAAGATCAAGTAAAAATCGATATATTATTATCGGCTAAGGCCGTAACGGAGAATTAAAATGGCAGCATCGTCATTCGACACTATGGATGGTAAAATCTGGATGGACGGCGAGTTTGTGGATTGGGCTGATGCAAAGGTACATGTGCTGACCCACGCGCTGCATTATGCCAGCTCCGTATTTGAAGGTCAGCGCGCTTATAATGGCAAAATTTTTAAGCTTAAAGACCATACCGAGCGTTTGTTTAACTCGGCTGATATTCTGGGGATGAAAATCCCCTTCACCCAGACGCAGATCAATGATGCTTGCAACGAGCTGTTGGTGATCAACGGCTTTACCGATGCCTACTGCAGACCTGTCGTTTGGCGTGGTAGTGAAATGATGGGGGTCTCGGCCCAGTCCAATACCATCCATGCGGCGGTTGCTGTGTGGGCATGGCCTTCCTATTTTTCTCCTGAGGCGCGGTTGAAAGGTTTGCGGCTGGACATATCAAAATGGCGTCGTCCTGCGCCCGATACCATTCCAACACAAGCCAAAGCTGCCGGGCTCTATATGATCTGTACTTTGTCCAAACATGCAGCAGAGGCAAAAGGGTATGACGATGCCTTGATGTTTGATTACCGTGGTCTTGTCGCCGAGGCGACGGGTGCAAATATCTTTTTTGTAAAAAACGGTGAACTGCATACCCCGACCCCAGACTGTTTCCTGAATGGAATTACGCGGCGTACGGTGATGGATTTGGCCACCAAGCGCGGTATAAAGGTCATTGAACGGGCGATTCAGCCAGAGGAAATGGCAGATTTCGAGCAGGCCTTTTTAACCGGCACAGCTGCTGAAGTGACGCCGCTTTCTGAAATAGGGCCCTATAATTTCGAAGTTGGCGAAATTACACAAACGCTGATGCAGGATTACGATGCAGATGTTCGGCGCCAACATTAAAAAAGACCAACGAAGTGATTTGACCAATCTGGCGTAAGCATAGACGCCGCCGCGAATTTGCGTGCGGCGTTATTTACTTTAAATCTGAATCGCGGATTGCCCGCACTAAATCTCCGAGCGCGTCGCGGATGTTTGTATTTGGTAACGAATCGACAATAGGCCGCATCTTATCGGTTGCACCCATTTGGTCCGAATGCATGGCTTCAACAGATGGCACGCCCTCATAAAAATGCGAAACCGTCACGCGCATGATATTGGCCAGCATATATAGCCGACCTGCACTGATTCTATTCAGGCCGCACTCATATTTCTGCACCTGCTGGTATGAAATTCCCAGCATGCGTGCAATGTCCTGTTGTGAGAGCTCAAGCGACCTGCGACGCTCACGCAAACGTTGTCCTACATGTTTATCGATCAAGTCTGCTTTTCTTGCCGAAAATTCGCCATTATCTTGTTCACTATTGGGATTGAGAAAAACCATAGGTTATCTTTCCTGATTTGCTACTTGTTATTCTCCGTTGGCGATGCCGGTATCCTGTGCTAGAGAAACCGCTCGCGCTAACTTATGACAAGTAACCTGCAGTCGTTGGGATTAAATAATACTAATGGTTGCAAGTTTTGATAGGATATATCCAAATGCGTGAAAATGAAAGTGTTTTTCCGGTCCATAGGGGTGAGTTGCAACTATGTTGTTAGTTTCATTTAGAAATTTGGTTCTACTATTTGCGATTGCGGGGCTTTCTGCTTGCAGTTCAAAGGAAGAAGATCGCTATGTTGCGCGTGATGTAGAGGTTATTTATAACCTTGCCAAAGATAGCCTTGAAAAAAAGCGCTACAAATTTGCAGCGGTCGCCTTTGATGAAGTGGAACGCCAGCATCCCTATTCAGTTTGGGCGCGGCGTGCACAATTGATGGCCGCTTATTCACACTATATGAGCGGTAGTTTTGACGATTCGATATTGGCAGCGCAGCGGTTTCTACAGTTGCACCCCGGTAATCGTTCCGCGCCCTATGCTTATTATCTGATTGCACTTTGTCACTATGAACAAATATCTGATGTCGGTCGGGATCAGGCCAAGACGCATGAAGCAGAGAGCGCGCTTACCGAAGTTATCCGCCGCTTTCCAAATACAGAATATGCACGGGATGCCGGCTTGAAATTGGCGCTGACGCGGGATCATTTGGCGGGCAAAGACATGGAAGTTGGCCGATTTTATATGCAGCGTCAGGAATATTTGGCAGCGATCGGTCGTTTTCGCCATGTAATTGAAGAGTATCAAACCACAAGCCATACACCGGAAGCACTACATCGTTTGGTAGAAAGCTATATTGCGATCGGCATTCGCAGTGAAGCCCAAATGGCAGGTGCTGTACTGGGCCATAACTATCAGGGCACCAAGTGGTATCGCTATAGTTATGCAATGCTTGAAGAAGGTGATATGTCACCACAGGTGAGCTCAGGGTCTTGGCTCAGCAAGCTGTGGCCTTTTTAGGCCTGTTAATTAATAAGCAGACGGGGGAGAGGCGATGCTGACCAGCCTCAGCATTCGCGATATTGTACTTATTGAGAAGCTGGACCTTTTTTTTGAGAAGGGTCTGACCGTGTTGACCGGTGAAACCGGCGCAGGGAAGTCTATTCTTATGGATAGTCTGGGACTGGCGACGGGTGCCCGCGCTGACCGCGCTCTTGTGCGCCAAAATCAAGAGCAAGCCAGTGTTATTGCAGAATTTAGCCTTAATCCAACTCATGCTGCATGCCGTCTGCTAGATGATACTGGCATCGACAGCGATGATGGCAATGTTATTTTACGGCGTATTATCGGATCCGATGGTCGCAGTAGGGCTTGGGTCAATGATCAGCCTGTCAGCCGACGTATGCTTGCAGATTTGGGGGCTTTATTGATCGAAGTGCACGGTCAACATGATGATCGAGGTTTTCTCGAAGCTGGCGCACACCGAGCGCTTTTGGATGCCTTTGGTAAACATGAGACTGAATTGACGGCGACAAAGGCCGCATACACGGCTCTGCAATATGCCAGGGATGCACTCGCCAAGGCTGAAGCCGATCTTGTCGCGGTGAAGGCCGACGAAGACTATATCTTGCATGCTCAGGGAGAATTGTCTGAATTAAACCCTCTGCAAGGTGAAGAAGCTTTGCTTGCTGATCAGCGTGCTTTGATGATGCAAAGCGAAAAACTATTGGTTGAGCTAAAAGCTTACCAACAAGAAATTTCAGGCCGAAACGGAATGAGCAGTGCCCTGCGCGGGGTTTTGCGTAAAATGGAACGGGCTGAAGGCCCGGCCGTAGTGCGTCTGTCACCGGTTATTCAAGCCGTTGACCGTGCTTCTGTTGAGTTGGCTGACGGAGCTGAGGAGCTTGATCGTTTGATCGCCGAGCTGCAATTTGAGCCTCATGATGTTGATGCCGTTGAAGAACGCCTGTTTGAAATTAGGCGGCTGGCGCGCAAACACAATTGCCAGCCGGACCAACTGACTGATGTATTTGAACAATTTGTCGGTAGGGCCAAAGAACTATCAACAGGCGGTGAAACCGTGCAACGCGCACAGAGGGCAGTAGAGGCCGCACGGCAGTCGATGGAAACAGCCGTCATTGCACTTCGTAGTAAGCGCATGAAATCTGCTGCCCGGCTCGATAAAATGGTTTGTGCAGAGCTCCCCCCCTTGAAGCTTGAGAAAGCCATTTTCCGGTCTGCGATTGAATTTCTGGACGAGCAGGACTGGAACCAAGTTGGCGGTGAGCGTGTATCTTTTGAAGTTAAAACAAATCCCAATACGGCTTTTGGGCCAATGCTTAAGGTGGCGTCAGGCGGTGAGCTGGCGCGGTTCATTCTATCGTTGAAAGTGGTTCTGGCGGAAGGCGGTTCGGCCCCTGTTATGGTGTTTGATGAAGTTGACCGTGGCATTGGCGGCGCAACGGCAAGCGCTGTTGGTGATCGCCTAAAGCGCCTTTCAGAAAATGCACAGGTTTTGGTGGTAACGCACAGTCCTCAAGTGGCAGCGCTGGGCCTAAACCAATATCAGATTTCCAAGGGCAGTGAGGCACATATTACCCGCACCCACGTGCGCAAATTAGAAAATAATGAGCGCCGAGAAGAAATAGCCCGTATGCTGGCTGGCGCAGAAATCACAGATGCCGCACGTGCGGCAGCAGACCAGTTGCTGGCAATTGGCGGGTAAGGGGCATGTCTGATCTTTTCCATATTAAACCTGATCAATTAGACGAGATGCAGGCCCGCGCTGAACTGGCGCGGTTGGCAATGGAAATTGCGTTCCATGACCGAAAATACCACGGTGAAGATGCGCCGCTGCTTAGTGATGCTGATTATGATGCCTTGCGACTAAGAAATGCTGCTATCGAGCAATTGTTCCCGACACTGGTGCGCGAAGATAGTCCAAGCAAACGGGTTGGCAGTGTTTTCAAGCAAGATAAATTTGCCAAAGTTACCCATGCACGGCCAATGCTGTCGCTCGATAATGCTTTTAGCACAGAGGATGTCGTGGAATTTGAGGGACGTGTTCGGCGCTTTCTCGGCCTTGCAGATAGCGAAACCATAATGCTGACAGCGGAACCAAAAATTGACGGACTGTCGCTGGCGCTGCGTTATGAAAAAGGCCTCCTTGTGCAGGCGGCCACGCGCGGCGACGGAGCTGTCGGTGAGAATGTAACGGTTAACGCTAAAACCATCGCCAATATTCCCGATAAGTTGGCAGGCGGCGGCTGGCCGGATGTGGTTGAGGTTCGCGGCGAAGTTTATATGGGCAAAACAGATTTCACGGCGCTCAATGCGCGCCAAAGCGAAAGGGGTGATAAGATTTTTGCTAACCCTCGCAATGCGGCTGCGGGATCGCTTAGGCAGTTGGATGTGTCCATCACGCAGTCGCGCCCGTTAAAGTTCTTTGCGTATGCCTGGGGGGAAATAACAGCTCTGCCAGCACCCACTCAAATGGGTATGATTGCAAAGTTTCGGGACTGGGGGTTCGATGTAAACCCTTTGATGGCGGCGTTTGAAGGCGTAACTGCTGCCATAGAGCGTTACAAGCTGATCGAAGAGCAACGTGCTTCGCTTGATTATGATATTGACGGTGTCGTTTATAAGGTTGATCGCTTGGATTGGCAGGCCCGTCTAGGCATGGTTGCGCGCGCGCCGCGCTGGGCGATTGCCCACAAATTCCCGGCCGAAAAAGCCACAACCAGGCTTTTGAATATTGAAATTCAGGTCGGCCGAACTGGCGCGCTCACGCCGGTTGCCAAATTGGAACCGGTGACAGTTGGCGGTGTTGTGGTTTCCAATGCCACGTTGCATAACCGCGACGAAATTGCCCGCCTTGACGCCCGCATCGGTGATACGGTGGTAATCCAGCGGGCAGGTGATGTGATCCCGCAGGTGGTGTCGGTAGTGCTGGATAAGCGCCCCGCAGAAGCTGCGATTTTCCCTTTCCCCGAAATCTGTCCGGTATGTGGCTCCCACGCTGAGGCCGTTGATGACGATGTGGTTGTGCGTTGTACTGGCGGTCTAATCTGCTCGGCACAACAGGTTGAACGGCTCCGTCATTTTGTTTCACGCAGTGCATTTGATATTGAAGGCCTTGGTATCAAGCAGGTAGAGCAGCTTTTTGCGCGAGGTTGGGCGATGGAACCCGCCGATATTTTTAGGCTTGCAGAAAAAAACGCAGCTGAGCATGCAGCTCTACAAAAATGGGAAGGCTGGGGCGAACTGTCAGTAAGAAATCTGTTGGCAGCGATTGAAGACCGCCGCAGCATTGATTTTTACCGCCTGTTGTTTGCACTAGGTATTCCAGGAATAGGCCAGGAAACAGCCAAATTACTGGCACGCCATTTTGCTACCCCTGAGGCTATGGTCCAATATTTAAAACGCGGGCTAGATATTTCCCTGTCGCTGGGCGAGGGACTGAGTAGCCATGAGGTCAGTGCCTTGACTTACTGTCTGGTTACTTTTGGGCACCTAAAAGACGTTGTTGCGACTTTGCAGCCCGCTGATCTGTTTAGCGCTAGCACCGGCTTTATTGAATTGATCTCAAAGCGACTGCAGCGCATTGAGAACGGCACGCTAAAAGCCGATAATATTCGCACCAGCCGCTTGCGCACAGTTGCCGCGCTTGGCATACGCGAGGGTTTTTCATTGGCAGTAAAAAGCGCCGCAGCGGTCTATAATCATGCAATGGAGCTCGCAGAAATTGACGGCATTGGCGGCGATGTTATCCTCAGCCTTACAGATTTTTATCTGGAGCAGAAAAACCGTGACGTATTGGAACGATTGCTGGCGCAGCTTCATGTTAACCCGGTAGAAACACAGGCGGCAGATAGCCCGGTTTCTGGGAAAACCGTTGTTTTTACCGGAACATTGGTGGAAATGTCGCGTGCTGAGGCAAAAGCAAAAGCCGAAGCTTTGGGAGCCAAAGTTGCGGGCTCGGTTTCCCAAAAAACTGATATTGTGATCGCTGGCCCAAGTGCTGGATCCAAGCTTGGCAAAGCGCAAGGTCTGGGCATTCAGATCATGAATGAAGCCGAATGGATCGCTTTTATTGGCTCTTAGCAGTGCAGGATTTTCCGGTTGCTCCCCGTTGCCCACCTTTCTAAGGTGAACCCCAAGGGGAGAGTCATATGCCACTAAAAATGCTGCAAATCACCGCGCCAGTTGCTGCCGAGAGCAATATCAAAAAACTTGCAAGCGAAGAAAGCGTGATCTCTTGCTATAAAGGCGCGGATCTGGAAGATGATCATGTGTTGTTTTTCTTGCTGACGCGGGCGGCAGACAGGCAAAAACTGCTGGATAAATTGCATGAGTTGCTGAAAACATCTTCAAAAACGCGGATCAGTATATTGCCCGTCGATGCCACCTTGCCCACGGTAGAGACCAAGGGGGCTGGTGATACCCGCGAAGAACTTTCCTTGAAAATGGGCCATGGTGCGCGGCTTGATTTTAACTATCTGTTGCTCACCGCTCTTTCTACTATCGTTGCGATCATTGGCTTGTTGCAGGATAATATTGCTGTTGTGGTCGGCGCGATGGTTATCGCCCCCTTTTTGGGGCCAAATTTGGCTTTTGCATTCGGGACTTCGCAAGGAGACCGTGTGTTGATGGCAAAGGCCTTTGCTTCCGGTGTGGTGGGGCTGTCGCTTGCGGTTATCATGTCAGTCGGCGTGGGGTATTTTTGGGTTGAGGGGCCAATCAGCAGTGAACTGATGAGCCGTACCGAAGTGGGGCTTAGCGGCGTGACGTTGGCTGTGGCCTCCGGGGTTGCGGGCGTATTATCCCTTACTACCGGATTGTCGATGACGCTGGTGGGCGTGATGGTTGCCGTGGCTCTGCTGCCGCCTGCCGCCACCTTTGGCTTTATGCTGGGGTCTGGTGAGTTTGGTTTGGCGATAGGGGCCATGATGTTGCTCTCGGTGAATATTGTCTGCGTCAATCTATCGGGGCTGATTGTTTTCCTGGCCAAAGGCATCAGGCCGCGCCATTGGTTTGAACGTAAAATGGCCAAGCCGTATGTCTATGGAGGCATCCTTTTTTGGGGTGCTGGACTGATAGTTTTGATGGCAATCATTGGCTTTCAGCCTTTTTAAGACTGATGAGTCTAGATATTCATGTTACAATTGTCATAATTAAAAAGCTATGCATTTAACGCATAGCTGTTTTGCATTCTTTGATCTTCATAATTGACTTGCTCGAGCGTATCTAAGGCTTGTCAGCAACGCTGAACGTAAAAATAAAAACAGCGAGACTTTGGAGAAGACAGATGACATATAGAACAGAAAACAACCGGCTTGGCGCCTTTAGCTTTTTGGGCTTGCTCGCAAGCGAAGGCCAAATCCCTGGCACTACGGCTGCCCCGGCAACAACAGCAATTTATTCAGTGATTGCTGAAGAAATGGCTCGTGAAGTGGTGTCCGACTTTACAGCCAAAGGTGATTTCTTTTCGCTGATGGTTGAAAATGGCCAGATGCGTGACCGTGCGCCAGCGAAAAAATATAACTTCAAAATCGTGCGCCCTACCAATCTTGGCGGTGGATTTGGCGGCACATTTGGTGGCGGCGCTCTCGCTCACTAAAAGGCTTGTTGCGTTCAGAAATTTCAGTGGGTCAGTGATTGCTGGCCCCACGTTAACCGATACACTTGCCTTGCAGCTCTATGGTTTCCTGAGCGTAAGCGCGAGCCAGTCATCCTTCTCAATTCTGCCCTGAGATACTAGTCCTCGCGCCTGATAGGCGTCGAGGACCATTTTTTCTTGTGTGCAAAGCAAGCCCGACAGCGTAAGAGAGCCGCCGTTTGCTAGCGCGGCTGATATCTCCGCGGCCATTTCAATAAGGGGCCCTGCCAATATATTGGCGACGATTAAGTCAAAAGGCCTGTCACCAGCAAAAACGGGATCGTCCAAACCGTCAGCCACGGCAAGAGCGATGCCTGCAACGTCAGAACCCGCAGCGCGGATCACACCATCGTTAATCGTTACATTCTCGGTGGCAACCTCGACGGCAATGGGATCAATATCGCTGGCGAATACACGCGCTGAAGGCCACAATTTATGGGCTGCAAGGGCTAAAACGCCAGATCCCGTGCCCAAATCAAGAACTGAGCGCGGCGATAATTCATCAGCAAAATGTGAAAGTGTTTCAAGGCACGCCGCAGTGGTTTCATGTTTGCCCGTGCCAAAGGCTTGTCCGGCCTCAACTTGTAAGTTGATATACTCAGACCGGGCTTTATGTTTGTCATGGCTGCCAAAAACGAAAAATCGCCCCGCTTCCACCGGCGCCAGTAATTTTTGGCTTTCACTTACCCAGTCTTTGTCTTCAACAGGTTCAATATTATGATCCCAGTCCAAAAGCCTTGCGGTGCGGAGCATTTCATTGATGAAGCCATAATCGGGCGCTGCCGGGAAAAATATTTGCGCGCACCAAAGCGGATTATCTTTTTGTTCGAAATAAGAAAAAGTCGGCGGCAATTCGCCACGTTGATCTGATAATTGATCGATCACTATTTCTAATTTTTGTGCGGTTTCAAGCGGCAATTCGCCCATCAGACACCATGTTTGCTCGGTCACTTATTTATCCTTATGCTAGGCTAACAAAGCTGTCGATCACGCGCTTGCTGCCTGCTTTATCAAATTCTACCAACAGCTTGTTGCCCTCAACATCTTCAATCATGCCATAGCCAAATTTATCGTGGAAAACCCGTTCGCCGACAGCAAAATCGCTAACAGGTTCGACTTTCGGCTTGCTGCTGCGGCCGGGCGTGGTTTTTTGGCTTGGCTTTCGGTGATACTGGGTCGCTGATTGCTCTGCCCGCCATGTTTTTGCCCGTTCCCAGCCAGGGCCGTATTTATCGCCGGATGAGGTATAATAGCCCGTATCAGAGGGCTCACTTTCGCCCCAGCCACGGTTGGGTCTGCCGCTATACAGCCCTTGGGCTGATTCGATTTCAATATGTGCGGCAGGCAGTTCCTCTATGAAACGGCTGGGCAGGCTAGTTTGCCACTGGCCGTACATTTGCCGGTTGCCTGCAAAAAAGACGCGGGCGCTTTTTTTTGCCCGTGTGATGCCCACATAGGCCAGCCGGCGTTCTTCTTCCAGTCCCTTCACCCCGGTTTCGTCCAGTGCATGCTGGTTTGGGAACAGGCCTTCCTCCCAACCGGGCAGGAATATAGTGTCATACTCAAGGCCCTTGGCTGCATGCAGGGTCATCAGGGTGATTTTTTCCTGGCTTTGGTTGCTGTCATTTCCCATGACCAATGCAATATGCTCAAGAAATCCGCCGAGGTTTTCAAATTCCCCCATGCCAGAGACCATTTCTTTGACGTTATCTATCTTGCCGGGTGCATCGGGTGATTTATCGTTTTGCCACATCTCCATATAGCCTGATTCGTCAAGCAGCTTCTGTGTGACTTCCATATGGCTGTGGCTAGTCAGTAATTCGCGCCAACGATCAAAATCATCCAACAATTGTGTCAGGGATTTTCGTGCCGCAGCACGCAGTTCATCAAGGCCTACAATTTGTCGGGCGGCGCGAACCATCGAGATGCCGTGGCTGCGGGACAAATGATGAATTTTCTGGACCGTGGTAGTGCCCAGTCCGCGTTTCGGTACGTTAATAATGCGCTCAAAGGCCAAATCATCTTCGGGCTGAGCAATCACCCGCAAATAGGCCATCACGTCGCGAATTTCCGCGCGCTCATAAAAGCGTGGGCCGCCCACAACCCGGTAAGGCACGCCCAATGTGATTAGGCGTTCCTCAAATTCGCGCATTTGGGCGCCCGTGCGTACCAAAATGGCAATTTCGCTCAAGGCGTGGCCTCCGCGCTGCATATTTTCAATGTCATCGCAGATGGTGCGCGCTTCTTCTGGGCCATCCCATACGCCTTTTACCGTAACCTTTTCGCCGTCGCCTTGTTCGGTCCACAGGGTTTTGCCAAGCCTGTCTTCGTTGGTTGAAATCAGCGCGGAAGCTGCCGCCAATATATGTCCGGTAGAGCGGTAATTCTGCTCTAGCCGCACGACCTTTGCCCCGGGGAAATCTTCTGAGAAACGCAGAATGTTGCCAACTTCTGCGCCGCGCCAGCCGTAAATCGACTGGTCATCATCGCCCACGCAGCAAATATTCTGTGTGGACTGTGCCAAAAGCCGCAGCCACAAATACTGGGCGACGTTGGTATCCTGATATTCGTCCACCAAAATGTAGCGGAACTGATTATGATACTCTTTCAGTACATCCGGGCGCGCCTGAAGAATGGTGATTACATGCATCAGCAGATCACCAAAGTCACAGGCATTTATGGTCTTTAATCGGTCTTGGTAGGCTTTGTACAGCTTGCCGCCCAGCCCGTTGGCATAGGCATAGCCTTCGCTCTCCGGCACTTTCGACGGCGGTAAGGCTTTGTTTTTCCAGCGATCGATCAGGCCAGCCAGCGCGCGGGCGGGCCAGCGCTTGTCGTCGATATCTTCAGCCCGAATCAATTGTTTTAGAAGCCGGATTTGATCATCTGTATCAAGGATCGTAAAGTTGGATTGTAGCCCCACAATTTCGGCATGTTTCCTTAGCATGCGTACACAAATGGAATGGAAGGTGCCAATCCACATGCCTTCGACGGGCCGACCAATCACGCGCATAACGCGGTCTTGCATTTCTTTGGCGGCTTTGTTGGTGAAGGTCACAGACAGAATATTCCACGGCGCAGCGCGACCCGTCGCCAGCAAGTGACCAAGGCGGGTTGTCAGCACACGGGTTTTGCCGGTGCCTGCGCCTGCCAATACCAACACAGGCCCATCCAGTGCCATCACGGCCTCATGCTGCGGTTCGTTCAGCCCTTGCAAATAAGGTGGAGGGGCAGCGGGTTGCATAGCAGAGGCCTGAGGCACCGCCGCCGGAGCACCCATATCCAAGTCATCAAGTTCAAAAGGATCATTCATGACGCGTCTATAGCACCCCAGCCAAGGGGTGCGAAGCGAGAATTAACTGCGCTGGCCCACTTTTCTGTCCTGACCCTGCGATTCCAGCAGTGCGCGGTTATATTCGCGCATCACATGGCGGTGACTAATCAGCCCGACAACAAGGCCTTCCTGGTTTGGCGACAATACAGGCAGGATGTCTTCACCGCTGCTGTCCATAAGGGACATGGCGATTTGCAGGGCATCTGTTGCTTTCACTGTATGGCACGCTGTGTGTAAATGCTCGCCTACATTGTGGGGGCGGGCGGTTTCGTCCTCGAATATATCTGGCGGCAGCTGATTAAAGCTGACGGTGCCCAGCATTGTGCCGCTGGCATCGGTGACAATCAACAACCCGCCGCCTTGCGCCACTAAAAGTTCGCGGGCTTTTTCTGCCGGCTCATTTTCGGTGACAGTGAAAAAATCGCGGCTCATATGGTCGGCAATTTTGGCGGACTTTAGCAAATAGGTGGCTTTGCCGCCTTCCAGCCAAATCCCGCGATTGGCAAGTTGCATGAAGAAAATTGAACGCTCATAAAAGAAACTGGTAACGTTGCTGGCAACGGCAGAAGCTATCATCACCGCGATGGTGAGATTATAATCGCCCGTAATTTCAAAAACGATCAGCATGGTGGAAATGGGTGCGCCGAGTACTGCCGATGCGACAGCGCCCATGCCGACAATAGCATAAAGGCCGGGTGTAGAAGCCATTTCGGGAAATATACTGGCCGCAATGATACCAAACGCCCCGCCTGTCATAGCGCCGATAAACAGTGATGGACTGAAAAATCCGCCGCCAAAGCGTCCACCATAGCTAATGGTAGTGGCTATTATTTTGGCGATTAGCAGGGCGATTAGTAGCTCAAAACCATATCCGCCGTTCAGGGCAACGCTTATAGGTTCATAACCCACGCTCAAGACTTCAGGATAGGCAAGGGCGATTAAGCCAACTAAAAATCCAGCAATCGCGGGATGTAACCAGAAAGGTATTTTCTTTAGGCGCGCACGGACATGATCAGACCAATTCAGGCCAGCCATAAAGGTAGCAGCGACCAAGGCCGCGACAACGCCCAGTAGGAAAAATGCGGGAAATTCCCAAAAGCTGACAATAGCATAATCAGTGATTTGAAAAGCCGGGAAGTCACCTAAGTGGGCGCGACTGACCAAGGTTCCTGCGATGGCGGCGATTACAATCGGAGCAAAAGCGTGCAGCGCATAATGGCCAATAATGACCTCTAGCGCAAAAAACACGCCAGCGATGGGTGCATTGAAGGATGCTGCAACCGCAGCTGCGACCCCGCAGCCCAGTAATGTACGGGCTACGGCAGGGTTTAATCGCAGTATTTTTGTCAGTACTGAGGCAAGCGTTGCGCCCAAATGCACAACCGGCCCCTCGCGCCCCATGGAAGCACCCGACCCCAAGGAAACAATAGTGGCTGCAGCGCTGATTAAACCGCTTTTGGCGTCCAATTCACTATTGTGAAGCGCTGCCGCTTCAATAACATTTGAAACCCCCAGGGATTGTCGTATCGGTATGAAACGCAGTAATTGCCCAACAATTAATCCGCCGGTAACAGGGACGCCAATGATCTGCCAGGCAGGCAGACCCGAGACATTAGTTGCCAGCAAAGCTTCATGAATGCCAAAACCAAAGTTCAATACTTCAGCAATGCCCAAATAAAACCCTATCGCGCCGTATCCAGCGACCACCCCTATAATTACGGCCAAAATCGTTATCGTGCCAAATTCATAGCTGCCGGCGCTAAACATGGAAGCGCGTAATCGCCGAGCGAAGGTCTTGAGTGCGCTGTTTTGATTTTCTGCCACTTTTATGCCGATTTTTTATGGTTAAAGGATAGGCCTCGGCCAATATGGGAAGGGATCGTAGTGTTTGCGCCCAATATGATAACGTTTTCAAATATTGCCTGTTTGTGGCTGGGCATGGCTTTGCTGCGACGACTATCCATATCCACATAAATAGCGATCGATTCCATGGTGGCAACAGGGGCACGGCTTTCTGTCTCAGTCATCGTTACCCAAAAATGAAGGCGTTTTTTATCCATTTCAAACAAATTTAGCGTCAAACTAATATTCGTGCCTGAGTGGGCCTCTTTGAAATAACTTAGCTGTTGTTGTGCGGCGAAAAAAGAACCTCTTTCTGTTTCAATGCCCGCACGGCCAAAGCCAGCTTTTTCAAAAAAGGCCACGACGGCCCGATTGAAATAGTGAAGATAACCAGTCACATTCATATGACCGTTAAAATCTTCCCATTTTTTCTCAATTGTGAAGTTTTTGGTTAAATCTGTCTTTTTCATAGTCACTCTGGCATTAAATTTTGAGGAGCTTAGTGTCGATAGTGCAAAAGGTTAAGGAAAAACCGTCCTAACTTCGCCTGATTTCTGTTGATACTTGTATGCGAGGCACAGATGGAGCAATCTTGGCTTGTGTTGGAGGAAGTATGTGACGCGTAGAAAGTTTAGAAAAATTGGATATTTGTCGTTCGGGTTGTTTGCTGCGTTGATGGCAAGCCTGTCCCTTGTGCTCAGCTTTCTGGATTGGAACCAATACCGCGATACTCTGTCGATGTTAGCGTCGGAGCAAATGGGGTTGCGCGTTGAATTGACGGGGAATGTCACTTTAACCCTGTTCCCGCGCCCCAGCATGTCGGCCGAAAGTGTTCGTATTGCCCCAGCTTCGGATGAAAATGCAGATCAGGTCGCGACAGCCGAAAAAATCGAAATGCACCTGGGTTTCGTTAGCTTTCTTAAAGGCAAGATCGCAATCCAGAGCCTTGATCTTGAGGGCCTAAATGTAGCCGTTGAGCAATCCGAGAAAGGGGTCTGGCAGATAAAAGGCTGGCCAGAGTCGGACGCTGAAAACAGCCCCATCGACCTCTCTCGCCTTGGAATTTCCAATGGTCGCTTGCTTGTCACGCCCTATGGTGGCCTGCCACGCCTTGTGGAGGGGCTTGACCTTAAATTCTCAGGCGCGTTGCCTGAGGGCCCTTTGGAATGGGCTGGAGCCTTCAGCCTTGATGGCCAAAATATCCAAACGGAGGGTCGCCTAAGACCGATCTCCGTAAGAGAAGAGATTTCTATCAAGACGGATATTCGGTTAGCTGGTAGCGCACTTTCGATATCTGGCAGGCTTGCGGAAAATGGAAACATAACAGCGCGTCTGGTGGCTGAGGGACGAAAATTGGGGGATACGCTTGAGGCTCTGTCTGTAATCTTTGGCGAAGAAAAGGGCGCGGGAAAAGTGCCCAACATCCCGTTTTCTCTTGATATGCAATTTGATCAACATGGCAACATAGCCAAGCTGATCAGCAGGAATTTCACGCTGGCTGATACACGGGGCAGGGTGGACCTTACGCTTGCACGCCGTGAGAATTATAGTCATATGGCGGGCACGGTTTCGTTGGGCGTGATTGACTTGGATGTGTGGAGAGCAGCCCAAAAAGATACCGCGCTACAAACAGAAAAAATTAGTCCCCATCAGGATACACCGTACCAAATCAAGCTAGGCGGCGCGGTGGATTTAACTATTGAAGGCGTGCGTATGCAGGGCGGGCTTGGGCAACGCATTGACGCTGTTATTGCGTTTGGCGGTGATGGGCCGATGGTTACAAGTTTTCAGGCGCTGTTGCCTGGTGCGGCAACTCTGGCTTTTACCGGCGAGTTGAAGGCAGGCAGTGGCCACGGCAAAGCTCGGATTGATATAGGCAATGTGGGTGACCTTACACAGTGGGTAGGTCTTGATATCCCGGACGCAATTTCTGCAGGTCGGATGTCCACCGCTTTTGCGGAGGCAAGCCTTGATTATAAGGGCGGCGTCTGGGAATTAAGGGATATCAAGGGGCATGTGGATACTTCCAGCGTTGGCGGGGAACTTTCAGGCGACTTTTCCAGCTTTTTACCCCTTCAAGCCAAACTGAAAATCGATAACTTGAACTTGGATGCCTTTACTTTTGCCGATGATAATGAAGCGGACGGCATTGCTGGTCCGGCGCTCAGGATACCAGATGACATTGATATTCGCCTTGATATTATGGCTGACAGTTTACACGGATTTGGCACCTCGCTTGGCAAAGCCAGGTTTGTTGGTATGGTCGAGGCAGGCAAGCTGGATATTGAATTTGTCGAATTAAAACATGGGGCTGGATCGCTAAGGGCTGAGGGAAGTTTAGCCAATTTAGGCGATGATTTGGCCATTGAATTGGCGGCCAATTTTAACGCATGGCCAATGCCCATAGCCAAGTATTTTGTCCCGGATTTACAGCGGTATTTGGTGGCTGCAAATATTGACGGGATTGATGGCACAGCATCTGTAACAGGCGTGCAGTCGAAAATGCGCCTTGGGCTTGACGCGGCGACAGGGAAAAACTCAGCCAGCCTATCAGGTGAAGTGGGCTTTCCGCAGGGTCGGCTTTCTTTTGTGGACCTGCAAGGCGGGTTTAAGCACGAAAACCTGGCAGGGCCAGCAAGATTGGCGGGCATTGGGGATTACCGAAACCTGCCAGCACAGCTAACGTTTTCATTCTCAAAGGCGGGGCCAGGCCAAATTTTTCAGGCCAGAATCGGTGGTGATTTGGCCGAAGGAAAAATGCAGGCTGACATTGGCTATTTTGACCAGCTCCAATCGATTACCGTCTCTTTTGACCATGAAAATATCAGCAGACTTGCCGCGCTTACCGGGGCGAGGCTCAAGGCCTTTGATTCAACTAAGGGCATCCGCGCCGAGATTACCGCGATCCGTGAGGACGGCGGATGGTCGTTTGAAATTCCGAGTCTGAAAAACGGTAAACGTTCGATCTCGGGTGCCATTAATCTCCGGGGCGATAATCGGTTTCAGGGGCAATTAAGCCTGTCTGAGATTGACCTTGGGGCGGCAGGCGGGCCATCGCAGGACTTTGGTGGCAAGACTGATACGTCTGAGCTTTTGCGTAAGCTCGCCGATTACGGCGGATCGCTTTTGCTCTCTCTTGATAGCATACGCTATGCCGGACAAAATATTAGCGCGCCCAAGGCAAGCGTTTCAGTAGGGGATGGGTCGGCTCGATTTTTATTGGGGGTAGGCGCCGCAGTGAACGAAAAGCCTGCGAGCATGCAGGTTGATGCTGTCCTGGACGGTGTTCTGCCCTTCAATGGAAGGGCTAACATTCAAGCCCTGGACCTTGCCGGCTTATTAACCAGCGAAGGCATTTCGAATGTGGTGACAGCAACTCTGGCCGGGGACCTCAGCATTGCCGGGGAATTTGCGGGCGAAAAGGGCTTGATGGCAAGCTTGAAAGGAAACGGAAGTTTTGCCGGAGATGCAGGCCAGCTAAAGTTTTTGTCGGCCGGGGCTCTGCTGGCGCAAATGAAAACAGCAAAAACCGGTAGTGGATTTCTGGCCCGGATTGGTGGCTTGCTGCGCCGCGGGGAAACACCATTTAGCACGTTAAAAGCTCGGTTCGCTTTGGACGGCGGTGTTATGCTGGTGGAAACCGCAGAGGTCAACGGCGATTGGGGTAAGCTTGCGCTTGACGGCCAAATCAATCTGATTGATCGCTTTTTAAATATGAAGGGTGCTTTGGCGCTCTCTGATCCCGTGGATACGCCGCCAATTCCTGTGCGTTTTGAGGGGCCATTGCAGGCACCTGCTAGCCACTGGGCGAGCCGGGCCTTCGAGAGTTTCGCAATCTCTGGCGTGCAACGCCGCTTGCGGTCAACCTTAATGCGCGAGATGGAGGCACGTCAGGCCGAGGGCGGTGTGGTTTCTCAAAATCCGGGTGTTGCGGTTTTTGCGCGGGCTTTTGATTTGTTAGGCCAATTGAAAGAACGGCAGGAAAAGAAAAAGCGCCTCGAAGCGGAGGCCGCGCTTAAAGCTGATGAAGCGATTTCTCCAGCGATTGCAGCACAAAAGCCCGGATAGCGCCAGATAGCGACCCTGATCGGGCCTCATCCAGCTGCCTGATTAATTCATTGATTGAAATGTCGCGTTCAGCGGCGATCATGCGAAGCCGACGCCAAAAGCAACGTTCCAGCGATATCGACGTGCGGTGGGCAGCGATGGTGACCGAGTGTTTCTGTAATTTGGCATCTTCAAGATCATACATGGCCGACAATCAAGCATTTGCGTGCCGAAGCGTCAAGGGCTTGACCAAAGGCAGTGGCCCGGTTAAGAACAAATAAAGAACAAAATAGTGTATAGGGGCGGTCTGTGGAACCTTTCAAGGAATTTTTAAACGAAGCCGTTGTGCGCCAGTTGGGGCAGGTTTTCGCACGTATTTATGATGGATTTGATGAGGAAATTTTCGTCGAGCGATCGCTGGAAGGCCTTGCTGAACTTGAATTAAAGGAACGCGCCCGTCATATCATGGAGGCGCTGGACCGGCTGCTGCCGTCAGAGTTTGAAGCCGTGGCGGACATCATCAGTGCCAGCCTGCACCCCAGCGAAGATCCAAGCAGGGACGGCGCAGAGTTTGGCCCGCTCGGCGTTATGGGGATGGCTGGATGGCCTGTGGTTGATCTGGTGACCCACCGGGGCATCGATAATCCCGAGGCCGCGCTGCCGCTTCTTATGCAGGTAACCAAACGATTCAGCGCTGAATTTGCGATCAGGCCGTTTCTGGATATTCATACAGATCATACACTTAGCGTGCTTGAGGGGTGGCTGTTGGATGACAACCAGCACGTCCGGCGGTTGGTAAGCGAGGGCACCCGGCCAAGATTGCCGTGGGGGATGCGGCTGAATAAATTTGTTGCCGACCCGTTGAGAATTTTGCCTTTACTTGAAGAACTTAGAGACGACCCTGAAGAATATGTGCGGCGCTCGGTGGCCAACAATCTGAATGATATCGCCAAGGACCATCCAGACCTGGTGGCAGATATCGCTGTAAGCTGGCTGAAAGACGCAACCCGTGACCGCAAACGGCTGGTAAAACACGCGTGCCGAACACTGATCAAACAGGGCCATAAACGCACGCTTGCGGCATTTGGATATAGCCCGATTGACGAAATTTCCTGTGTGCTGGAAATTAAATCGCCTACGGTAAAATACGGAGAAGCCCTTGTTTTTGAAATGGAAATTCAGGCGGGTGCAGGCAACGATAATGTTATGGTGGATTATGCAATTCACTTTGTGAAGGCAAATGGCCGCACATCGCCCAAAGTCTTTAAATGGAAGGATACATCCCTATCTGCGGGCACGATGGCGGCAAACCGTAACCATGCGATCAAGCCAATCACCACGCGGAAATATTATGCGGGCACGCACGCGGTGGAAATATTTGTAAACGGCATTTCTGTGGCGAAAAAGCCCTTTGAACTGATCATTTGATCACTGCCGAATAGGGCCTGCCATGGGCGTAATCTGGTGTGCAAAAATTCATGGAAATGTGTGCATAAAGTGTGCAATTTTGTGCACGAAATGTGCAGTTATGCGCAACTTTGTGCATCTTCGTGTAACTCGGAATTTTTGTGTGATCAGTCTGAAATGTTAATATTTTCTGGCGCCCAAAGACAAACGCCTTTGGTGTGATATTCTACACCTTTTCGCTTGTAAAAAGCAATCGTCGAGAAATTTTCACGCTCGACCCCCCATCGCAGATGAACGTTTCGTTTTTTGCCCATTTTGCCGATGGCTTCCAAAAGTTTATTACCAATTCCATGTCCGCGTGCGGACGGGCTAACGAACAAATCATCAATCTCTATCAATTCTTCACCGAACCAAATATGGAAACGATCAAAATAGGTCGCGACCCCAACCGGGTTTCCATTTTCCTCGGCAATCAAGATTTTAAACCGGGGATTTTCACCAAAGGCAGCCTCGGCGAACTGCGTTTCGGTGATATGAAGATATTCGTCCATCCCGTCATACACAGCCAGCGCATGGATCAGCTCGAACGCTGCTTTGCTATCTGCTGCGACCGCATCTCTGATGATAAAACTCATAGCCCTGCGCCCCTTTTTGCCCAACCCGGTTCGCCAGTGTTCACACCGAAGCCGCGCGTGTCAACCATCACACTGAAATTGCCCTAAACCATTATGGTTGTACTGGCCGCGATCTCGCGAATAAAATAGCTGCTGGATTGGTGGCCAGGTTTGCTAGCTGTGCGGAGGAAGCTGTAGGTGGGCACGTATCTGATATCAGGGGGCGCTATACATTTTATGGCGCCTTTTTGCACAGCCAAATCAATTTGACATATACTATCCCTACATACGCTGAAAACGGGTTAAGAATATAAGGGATGAGCACAGAACCAATTTTAATGAAAAAAAGGAGCAAGGGGCCTTTTGATGGATTTGACAGGATAGAACTCGTGTCAAAACAGGAAGGTGTCTACATTTATATTTTCAGGAAACATGATTCAGCATTCCCTGAGGAAGATTATTTAGTAGATGATTTTCTGTTAGCCATGGAAATCTGCGAAGAGGATTATCGTGTTCCTTTGGATAGATGGGAGGACGTACGTGGTTGAGGTATCCGGGGATATAGCGCAATTGAATTAAGTACCTTGACGCAGTATAATATTATTCGTGTTTTCGCACCATCCGAGTTAGTAATATAATGCCCCCTGATATCTGTCCGTCAGGCTGATTTTTAGCGGAATTGTGGTAACAGTGCAATAAGGCTTGGGTGTTTAATGGCTATTGAAAAACTGCTTGAAGCTATTGAAATCAGGGCCATCGAAGACGGCGATACAGCGGGCATGGGCAAGCTTCTGAACGATCCTTATGTTGCAGAATGGCTGGGGGGAGCGCGCTCAGTAAAGGCCGTTGCGGATGCTGTATCTTCAGGCATTGAGGTGTGGGCTGAATTTGGCTATGGCACATTGGTTGCCGTGGATAACACGAGCAACCTGCTTGTCGGGCGAGCTGGTGTAAGGCCAGATTTGCTTAACGGCGTAGAGGAATTTGAATTGTTTTACGCCGTTCTGCCCGAGTTTTTCGGTCGTAATATTGCCACGGTGCTTTCTTATCGCGCTTTAAAGGGCTTTTTTAGCGCCAGCCAAAACCCATCGGTGATTTCTTATACACTTCCCGCTAATAAGGGCTCAATTCGAGTGATGGAAAAGCTGGGGTTCGTTTATGAACAGAATTTTGTGCACGCGAATTTGGATCATGTTTGTTTTCGTTTACAGCGCGCCGACCTGATTTTGCCCAGCGATTGCGACGCTTGTTACCTTTGATGCGGAAGAGCCGCGTATAAGGTTATATAGTAAGATATGTGGAGAGATAGCGTATTTGAACATCGGGCCACGTCTCTTGAACCGAATATCAAATGAAATATGACTGGCTCGCCATAAGGCTCCGTATGTCATATCTGGTGCGGGCGATCGATGCTCGCATTCCTATGGCGGTATGGACAGTGAATTGCTGGATTTTGGCGCGTCAGCACAGGGGAATTATGTTAGTTAATTTTAGGCTTTCTTTCAACTTTTGACATTGAAAGCGAAGCCATGAAAATGCAATTTCATAATTGAATATTTGCATTAATGTTTCATTAGTTGAAATTTTTAGGCATTTAATATCAAAAATAGCCTGTAGTTTTTATCATTATTACTGAAATCAATCATTGCATTTTTTTGTGACAGATGTATTTAGCATCAAGCTCTGGTGATATTTGGCTGTTAAAACAAAGGTGCTTGGCTGAATGAGGGTGTTTTGCAACCTGCGAGGTGCGCTTCGCGGCTTGCTAAGAAAATCTATTCTTTGACCGCATTTGATTTTGCGCTTAATGTTCTGATTTTATGCCTTGGGTTTGGATATGTGGGAGTTTCCGCAAGTATGGCAAGCTCCTGCAATCATGGAGACTATAGAGGAAAAGTTACAGGTTGATTACGTAGAATATTTGCCCTTCACCCCACCGACTAATAGTTCACATATCGGTTATCGCTGATACTTTTGGCGGAATGAAGGGTAAGACAATCGTGAATTGAGGTAAAAACAGGTTGCTCACTTTAATGAAGACGGCCTCAATTAATTTAGTAAACAGGGAGATTTAATTATGACGAAGACACCTTTAAAAAGGCATCTTGCGTTGATGACAACAACGGCGTTGCTCACAAGTATTGCAGCAGCGCCTTCTTTTGCGCAAACAACTGGCGACGACAATGACGGCGTTGAAGTTGTAAATGTTGAGGAAATTGTTACAGTTGGCACGCGACGCAAAGGCCGTTCTGCTGCAGATACGCCAGCACCAGTTGATGTTATTTCAGTTGCTGAGTTTAGGCAGAGCTCATCAAGTGATGTGCAAGATTTGCTCAGAACTTCGGTTCCATCATTCAATATCAACTCGCAACCGATTTCAGATGCAGCGAGCATTGTTCGCCCGGCCAATTTGCGCGGTTTGTCACCTGACAACACACTTGTGCTTGTTAATGGCAAGCGTCGGCATCGCGGTTCTGTTATTTCCTTCCTTGGCGGCGGCATTTCTGACGGCGCACAAGGTGTGGATATTTCTGCTATCCCTTCACTCGCTCTTAAGCGTGTTGAAGTTCTGCGCGATGGTGCGTCTTCACAGTATGGTTCTGATGCGATTGCGGGCGTAATCAACTTTGTCTTGAAAGACAATGCTGAAGGCGGCCAGGTTGAAGTGAGCTATGGCTCGACGTACGCAGGTGACGGCGACAATTACAGAATTTCAGCTAATGCTGGCTTGCCGCTTGGCGACGCTGGGTTTGTCAGCTTCACGGCAGAGTACGGCGATACAAATGGTACTGTTCGTTCTGTTGTTCGTAACGATGTGCTGGCACTGATCGCTGCAGGCAATACTGCCGCCGCTGATTTCCAGACTATCAATTCCTATACCGATCAAGCGCCTCAATATTGGGGTCAGCCCGATGTAGAGGACGATGTAAAACTGTTTTTGAATTCGGCGATTTCACTGAATGAGACAACCGAAATTTATGCGTTTGGTAGTTATGCCGAAAGAAAAGTAACCGGCGGCTTCTTTTACCGGAACCCAACCAACCGGGGCGGCGTTTATCGTGGCCCAACAGTTGATGCTATCACCGGTGCCCTTGATCCTAACGGCGTATCTTCGGTTCGCGTAGGTGATTTGGACGGCGTTGGCGTTGGTGAAGCTTGTCCAGCAGGTATTCCTTTAAATAACCTAATTCCTGATGCAACAGTTCTTGCGCAAGTTACAGCAAGTGCAAATTGTTTCTCTTTTATTGAAACCATTCCTGGCGGTTTTGTACCACGTTTTGGCGGAAACAACAGAGATTACAGCATTGCTGGCGGTGTTCGTGGTCAAATGGAATTTGGTGGCGGCCTGGACTATGATCTAAGTATTACTCATGGTTCCAATCGCACTGATTTCTTTATCAAAAACACAGTCAATGCTTCGCTTGGCCCCAATACACCGCGAGATTTCATCCCCGGTGGGCAGGAGCAGATTGAAACATCAATCAACGCAGATTTCTCTTATTCTGTACCAAGCGGTTTAGCATCTGATATCAACGTAGCCTTTGGCGGTGAATACCGTAAAGAAACGTTTGATCTGTTTGCGGGCGATGCAGCATCATTTGCGCTGGGCCCTCTTGCTGATCAAGGCTTCTCATCCAGCTCAAACGGTTTTGGCGGCTTCCCTAATAGCTCATCCAATTCGCAGGATAGTTATGCTGCATATATTGATATTGAAGCCGATGTAACTGATCAACTCACGCTCCAGGGCGCATTACGCTACGAGGATTATAGCGCGTTTGGGAGTACTGTGGATTACAAGCTAGCGGCACTTTATCATGTTAGTGATAGTTTCCGTATTCGCGGTACCTATTCAACAGGATTCCATGCTCCTACTTCTGGGCAAGCAAACATCACGAACGTGACAACACAGAATGTTGGTGGTGTTTTGGTGGATCAGGGCACACTGCCTTTGTCATCCGCAGCAGGTCAACTGGCTGCTGATTTCATCGAAGGTCAAGGTAACGGCCGACCTGAGCTTGGCACAGAGGAAGCCAGAAATATCTCACTGGGTTTCGCATTTGATATGGGTGCATCAACCTGGACAGTCGACTTCTTCGATATCGACGTTAAGGGCCGCGTTGCTTTGGGAGCCAATGTTGACTTCCTTGATGCCCTTAATTCAGTCAGCAATACAAGTTTTGCCAGTGTATCTGAGGCATTGACAGGGTTGGATGCAGCTGGAACCATTGATCGTCAGGATTTCATTGGTCTTGATGATCTTTCAGTGTTCCGGTTCTTTTCCAACAGCTTCTCAACAAGTACACAAGGTATCGACATTGTTGGTCGGTACGGGTTTGACCTAGGGGACGGCCAATCAAATCTGACATTGGCTGCAAACTATACCAAAACTACGGTTACTGATGTTGGAGCGCTCAACCCTATCTCTGCTGGACGTGTTCGCGCGTTGGAAGATTTGTTGCCTAACGTTAAAGGCAGTCTGACCTGGACCCACGAGCAAGGCCAATTCCGCACACTGCTGCGGGTGAACTACTACGGCGGATGGGATGACACAGGAAACGGTGTTGATGGCGTCAGCGCGGAGTTCCTGATTGATGCTGAAATCGCTTACCAGGTTAAAGAAGGCTTGGAACTTGTAGGCGGCGTGGACAATCTGTTCAGCAACTATTCTGACGAAAATCCGGGTGCTGGTGGTCTTGGCCAATTGTATCCAGAAGCGGGTCCATTTGGTTTTAATGGCGGACAGTATTACGTAAAAGCGCGCTTCCGCTTCTAAAAAGCAATTCGATGAGAGGGTATTGATACGCCCTCTCATTTCCAGAAAAAGCCGCAATATTTTCTAACAGTTTGTGGTGGGTATTCTAGCATGGTCGTGTGTCAGATAATGGCGCGCGGCCATTCGCCTTTATAGCCGGGGGTTTCCAAACCGTGTCGAAGGTTTATGCGACGTTTAATTAAGATATGAATTCCAATTGTTTGGAATCGCAGGCATAGGCACAGCCTTGACGCTAGTCCATGTCGGCAATTTCATCCTGTTTTTTAGCAGAAAATCACAGGCCGCATGGTGCTGCGATAGCGCCGGACTGCCTCGGTCTCAATGGGAGCCTCTCAACCCGATAATATAGGGTTGGGGCCCAACCAGACCCTATGAATTTCCTAAAAAAAATGTTACAATGCGCACATGAATAGCCCTGTCTGTAAGTGGCTATTACATTTATGTATAGTTATATTAATCGGTAATATCGATTAATATAACAGTAATTATGCGTTGGTATAGTTTCCCCCGAAAATCCATATTTGTTTCCAAGTATTTTACCATTGTTCCCCCAAACTACAAAGGAGACCTCTATGTTTAAGATAACCTTACCTTTAGTAGCCATACTGGCGATGGGCGTATCATCAATAGTGTTGGATAATTCTGTTGTCGCCAGCGAAGCTGCTATGGATAAACAGATGGATATCGGCAAAGACAATAAAGTGAGCAATGAGTATTGGTGGCCAAACCGTTTGAATTTGGCACCGCTTCGTCAGAACTCGCCAGCTTCAAATCCGATGGGCAACGGCTTTGATTATGCCAAAGAGTTCGAAAGCCTGGATCTCAATGCTGTTAAGAAAGATATTGAGACGCTGATGACCACCTCACAGGACTGGTGGCCCGCCGATTATGGTACCTATGGGCCATTTTTCATTCGTATGGCTTGGCATAGTGCTGGCACCTATCGCACTATCGACGGCCGCGGTGGTGCAGACGGTGGTATGCAGCGGTTCGCGCCGCTCAATAGCTGGCCTGACAATGCAAATCTGGACAAAGCGCGGCGTTTGCTTTGGCCGCTTAAGCAAAAGTATGGCCAGAGCATCTCATGGGGTGACCTGATGGCGCTTTCGGGCACTGTAGCCATGGAATCAATGGGCTTTAAGACACTGGGCTTTGCTGGTGGACGTGTGGATGCATGGAAACCAGAAGAAGTTTATTGGGGACCCGAAGGCGAATGGCTGGGTAGTCAGCGCTTCACAGGCGAGCGGGAACTGAAAAGACCGCTTGGTGCAACGCGTATGGGGCTCATTTATGTGAACCCTGAGGGGCCAAACGGTAATTCAGACCCCATGGCGGCCGCTAAGGATATCCGTGAGACATTTGGCCGTATGGCAATGAATGATGAAGAAACCCTCGCTCTTATTGCCGGAGGGCACACGTTCGGTAAAGCACACGGTGCTGCCGACCCTGCCAAATATGTTGGCCGCGAGCCCGAGGCTGCTGCGATTGAAGAGCAAGGCCTTGGTTGGAAAAACAGCTATAAAAGCGGCAAAGGTGCCGATACAATCACCAGCGGCCTTGAGGGTGCCTGGACATCAGCTCCGGCTAAGTGGTCACACATGTATCTTTCAAATCTGTTCATTTTCGACTGGGTGAAGACAAAAAGCCCGGCTGGTGCGACCCAGTGGATTCCAGATGACAAGAACGCCAAAAATCTGGTGCCCGACGCACACAACCCGGATAAATTTCATGCTCCGATCATGTTTACAACAGACTTGGCGCTTAAATTTGATCCGGCTTACCGAAAAATTGCGCAACGTTTTCTTGATAACCCGGAAGAGTTTGAAAAAGCATTTGCCAGGGCATGGTTCAAGTTAACCCACCGCGATATGGGCCCGCGTTCGCGCTATTTAGGCTCAATGGTGCCCAAAGAAGAGCTGATTTGGCAAGACCCATTGCCTGCTGTTGATTATAAATTGGTCGAGGCCAAAGACATTAGCGCGCTGAAGGCTAAAGTGCTTGCGTCGGGTTTGTCCACGGCTGAGCTGGTCAGAACCGCTTGGGCGTCAGCATCCAGCTTCCGTGGGACCGATATGCGCGGCGGTGCAAACGGCGCACGCATTCGGCTTGCACCGCAAAAAGATTGGGATGCCAACAATCCTGCTGAGCTGAAAAAGGTTCTGAAGCGTTTGGCATCAATCCAGAAGGGTTTTAACAGTAGAAAATCTGGCGGTAAAAAAATCTCTCTCGCTGATCTGATTGTGCTTGGCGGTGCCGCTGCCATCGAAGACGGAGCCAAAAAGGCAGGCTTTGATATTCGGGTTCCTTTCTCGCCGGGTCGTACAGATGCCTCGCAAGAACAGACAGATATAAACTCTTTTGAGGTGCTCAAGCCGAGCTCAGATGGTTTCCGTAACTATTTTGCAAAAGGCAAGCAAAGGTCACCAGCCGAGATGCTTGTTGAAAAGGCGGCCACCTTAACCCTGTCTGTGCCTGAGATGACTGTTTTGGTCGGCGGCATGCGTGTTATGGATGCAAACGCAGATCATACCAGGCACGGCGTATTTACCGCTCGCCCAGGCACCTTGAGCAACGATTTCTTCGTAAACTTGCTTGATATGTCAACCCAGTGGAAGAAATCATCCAAAGCGGGCGGCATTTATGAGGGTTACGGCCGCGCGACAGGCAAACAGAAGTGGACAGCCACACCCGTGGACCTCATTTTTGGATCAAACTCGGAACTGCGTGCAATCGCCGAAGTTTATGCAACGGATAATTCACAAGAAAAGTTTGTGCGTGATTTTGTTGCAGCCTGGACCAAGGTTATGACCCTCGATCGCTTTTAAGGTATTTTAAGAGCTTTCCCGGTGGGCAATAAAAAATACAGCGGCGTTTCTGACGTCGCTGTATTGCTATATTGGGTGGGCAGTATCTTCGGTCGGCATTTTGGGTCATAGCGAAATTGAATTAGGGTCACTCTCCATATGAGATGAAGAGACCACGCTCGTTAGTTAATACGCAGCAGAACCCGGTATGGGTCGTATCAAGGCTACGCGTGGAGTAATTATGCTATCGAGCCTGCTATGGTTTATTCGTGCTCTAGGCGGCCTTCATAATCTATCGCCACGCCGTATTCAGGATCTTCGCTTGGGGATACTTCAACCCGGTTTCCGGCTTTGGTAAGCAGCAATTGGCAATCATGGCTAAGGTGGCGAATGCGCAGACGTTTGCCTGCGCTTTTGTAGCGTTCGGCCAAGGTATCAATGGCTTGCAGGCCGGAATGGTCCCATACGCGGCTATCGAGGAAATCGATGATCACTTCGTCGGGGTCGCGGCGCGGGGTGAACAGTTCTTGAAAGCTGGCGATCGAGCCAAAAAACAGTGGGCCGTGAAGTTCGTAAATTTTGGTGCCATCTTCGCGGATGTGTGAGCGTGTGCCCACACGTTTGGCGCTGTTCCAGGCAAATTCCAGCGCAGAGACGATCACGCCCACAATCACGGCGATGGCCAGATCGCTATAAACGGTTACTGCCGATACAAGGATCAGCACAAAAGCGTCAGATAGCGGGATTTTATGGAGTATGCGGAAGCTTGACCATGCAAAGGTGCCAACCACCACCATGAACATCACGCCCACCAAGGCCGCCAAGGGGATTTGTTCGATCAGGCTGCTGCCAAACAGGATGAAGGCCAGCAGAAATAGTGCTGCCGAAATGCCCGATAACCGGGTGCGGCCGCCCGAGTTTACATTGATCATCGATTGGCCGATCATCGCGCAGCCGCCCATGCCACCAAAAAATCCGGTGACCACATTGGCTGTGCCTTGGGCAAAACATTCCTGGCTTGCGCCGCCTTTTTCGTCGGTAAGTTCGGCTACCAAATTAAGCGTGAGTAGCGATTCTATCAGGCCAATCGCCGCCAAAATCAGCGCGTAAGGGAATATAATTTCAAAGGTCTCTATGGTGAAAGGCACACTAGGCACGGCAAAATCAGGCAGCCCGCCCTTGATCGAAGCCAAATCACCCACACGCGGGATATCGATGCCAAAGCCAATCACCAGGCCTGAGACAATCAGAATACCCAACAACGGCGCAGGGATGGCTTTAATATATTTGGAAGCGCCCCATATGATGGCCATTGTCAGAAAACTAAGCCCCAGCATCGTGGCCATAGGGCCGTCGGCCATCCACTCACCGGTTTCATGGTTTTTGAACTGGCCAAGTTGGGCGAGGAAAATCACAATCGCGAGGCCGTTAACAAAACCCAGCATAACCGGGTGCGGCACCATGCGGATAAATTTCCCCAGCTTGAAAGCGCCCGCCACTAGCTGCAAAATGCCCATTAAAACCACAGTAGCAAACAGATACTGCACGCCGTGGGTGGCCACCAAACTAACCATCACAACAGCCAGCGCGCCGGTGGCACCTGATATCATGCCCGGCCGCCCGCCGATAAGCGCGGTGATTAAGCCAACGATAAAAGCGGCGTACAAACCCACTAGCGGGTTCACCTGCGCCACAAAGGCAAAAGCCACAGCCTCCGGCACCAATGCCAGCGCCACCGTAAGGCCGGAAAGTGTTTCGGTTTTATATTCGGCGAAGCTGAGACGGGGGATGGTAAATGCTTTTGACAAAGGGGGACGCTTTCTTTCATTTATTGGGCACTTATCGGCCCCAATCGGGGCCGTGCTTTAGACGCGGCTTCTAAGCGTTTCTTGGACCTATAGCAAGGGGAGCGTAAATAATTTGGGTCGCTGAACCGTTATTGGCCACTGGGAGTGACGTGTTTGAGGAAGGCATCGATCGCTTGCTGACGGGCAGAAACAGCGGGGGTAAGGCAGATCAGGTGCCTGTCATAGTGCGTATCAGCGGTGGGCTGCCAGCGCAGTATATTGTCGCCGCGATTGGCAGCTAACCAGTTGGGTACTAGCGATACACCCAAGCCCTTTTCCACCATCCGGGCGGTGGTTTCCAGATCATCCATTGTACAAAAAATATTGGGTGTGATGCCGCTATCTTGCAAATAGCGCTGAGCCTGCCGCCCACCCCATGATTGCGGATCGTAACGGATATAGGGCTGGCTTTTGAGCGCCGTACCTATGGGCATGTGCAGGTTTTTGTGCGCCAAAAACATTAAGGGTTCGGTTCGCAGGTGGGTGAGCTTTAGGCTTTTGGGCAGAGGGAAGGGCGGTTCAATCACCAGCGCAAGGTCCAGTTCGCCGCGTGTGATCATGCCGTAAAGAACAGGTGATGTGCCGGGGTATGCCGAAGGTTTTAAGCCGGGCGCACTGCCGCGCAGTCGGGCGAGCGCGTCGGGCACCAACCCGGCCATTAAAGTTGCGATGGCCCCGATTTTCAGCTCGCCCGAAAGGCCGGTATCATCCATTCGGTTTACCAACTGATCAGCGTCTGCCACCAGCTTGCGGGCGTGGGGTAAAAGCCTAAGGCAGGCCTCGGTTGGTAAAACGGTTTTGCCAGCACGCGCAAACAGCGCCGTTTTAAACTCGCGCTCAAGTACGCGCACGCGCTGGTTAACGGCCGCAGCGGTTATGCCTTCGGCGCGAGCGGCCCCTGCCATGGAGCCCGTCTTGGCAACCGCCGCCAGTGTTTTTAGAAACCGTGTCTCCAAAAGATATATTTCCTTACGATTAAAACAGTGAGAACATATTATAATATGTTTCCATACAGTGCAATCTTCTGCTGGCGCATTCGGGAGGCCAGCATGGATTTCATTGTTTTTAGTATCGTTTTATCGGCGGCCGCGCTGCATGCCGGCTGGAATCTGCTGGTGAAAGTTGCACCTAATAAACAAGTGGCCATCACGGCTGTGGTGTTGGGGCATGTGCCCACCGCGCTTGTATGCCTTACATTTGTGCCAGCGCCAAACCCGGCTAGTTGGCCCTATATTTTGGTAGGAGCGCTGTTGCACGTGGGGTACCAGCAGTTTCTGGCTTATGCCTATAGTTTGGGCGACTTTTCGAAAGTATATCCGATCGCCCGAGGGGTTGCGCCGTTGTTTATTGTGGCCATATCGGTTCTTATTCTGGGCCAAGGCATTGGCTTCAATGGGGTATTGGCGACGGTGGTTATTGCCCTTGGTGTTGGCGGCTTGTCGTTTGCTGGGCGGCGACATATGGCGGCTAGATCAGGCGCAGCAGCGATAGCGGCGCTTATCACCGGCATGTTTATCGCGGGCTATAGCCTTGTTGACGGCTTGGGAGCCAGACTAGCAGGCACCGCGCTTGGCTTTTACGGCTGGCTTGCAGTTTTAAATGCTCTGGCAATGGTTCTGCTGATGCTGGGAAAAAACCGGGGAGCGCTTGCCCGCGTGCCCTATGAAGGCAAGCTCGCGTTTTTTGTAGGCGGCACAGCATCATTTTCAGCTTTTGCGATGGTGATATGGGCCTTCACCCAAGCCCCTATCGCGCTGGTTTCGGCGCTGCGGGAAACCAGCATAATTTTTGGCCTTATCGCCGGGCGATGGTTACTGCGTGAGCACATTGGGAAAGCCCAGATGGCGTCGGTTTCGGTAATTGCGCTGGGTGCCATTCTGGTACGTCTTTCCTAAAATTTCGGAGATTATTTGATGAAGATACTGGCTTTTAGCGATTTGCATCTGGATAGGGTAGCCGCTGAAAAGCTGGTGAGCGCGGCACGCGGTGCCGATGTTGTGGTTGGCGCCGGTGATTTTGGTATTCGCCAACAGGGGTTGAGCGACTTTGTGGACATGCTTGGCCTAATTGAAGTGCCCACACTGCTTGTAGCGGGTAACCATGACGACATCGACAATTTACGGCGTGCCTGTGCCGATTGGCAGGCGGCAACGGTATTACACGGCGAAGCGGTGACTGTGGGCGGCATACAGTTTTTCGGGCTGGGCTATGAAACCCCGCGTGTGTGCCGCGAAGGTTGGAGCCGACATCTAAGTGACGACGAGGCCGAGCGAATGCTTCAAAGTTGCCCGCAAGGCGGTGTGTTGATAACCCACACGCCGCCGCTGGGTGTGGCGGACATGCAGGCGGATGGTTCGCATGAAGGATCAGCGGCCATCCGGGCGACTATAGAAAGGAGGCAGCCCCGGCTCCATATCTGCGGGCATATTCACTATTCTGGCGGCGCATCGGGGAAAGTTGGTGCGTGCCCTGTGCACAATGTTGGCCCAGTCCCCACTTGGTTTTCGCTTTAGGGCAGGGCCTTTAGAAATTTTAAGACTGCAGCCCAGGTTGCCTCGGTATTGGCGTTGGTGCGGGCGGGATCAAGCATGGACGCGCCGTGTACACCGCGATTGGCAATATACATGGTGTGGCCCGCATCAGTGAATTGCTGGAACTGTGCGAGAGCACCGGCATTTCGCATTTCTGTAGCCGGGCGCAGAACCATGGTGGGGGTTTTGGTGGTGGAGGCAAAGCCGTTAGGACTGCAGTTTTTCATCGGGCCACCTGCCGCAGGGGAGAAGGCGATAACGCCCGCAAGCTCGCCCGCGTGTTCTGCACCCAGTTTTATCACAAGGCCGGCTGAATAGCTGCTGCCTGCCGCAAAGATTGGCCCGGCGTAGCCAGCTTTTTGGGCATAAGAAACCGCGCCCTCTAGGTCAGGATAGGCCTTGCAGTAGCCGGTGCTTTCGCCGCGTGCTGCCACGGTGCGGTTGGTGCCGCCAAAGCGCGTGCCGCCCGAGCGTTGGTCAACTACCAGCAGGGAATATCCAGCTTCCACAAAGCGTTTGGCGCTGTAGGAATATTCTGCGCGGCCATCGCCGCCAGCTTGGTGGAACAAAATCAAAAGCGGTGCATTTTTTGCGGCCGGTGCCATCATAGTGTCAGCGTAAACTATGCTGCCGTCGCTAGCGGGAAAGGTCACTTCTTCGGCTTTGACAGCCACTGAAAACAATAGCAGCATAAGTGTGCCTATCAACAAATGATTTAAAGATGCCATGATCAATCTCCCGCTTGATTTTGAATTGTTATTCAATAGCTATTATGCGGCGCTGCATTACACAAATGGTTTAACGGATGTTCTCAGGTTTCCACCAGCATATGCCAGAAGTATAGTGGCTAGCACCCAACCGTTCATATAATGCGAGGGCATTTTTGTTTTCGGTGCTTACTTGCCATTTGACAGGTACGTCTTCCGCTTTGGCTTTGGCCCCCAGTGTATTGAGGAGCAGGGTGCCTATACCTTGTCCGCGTGCTGTGGGGTGGACAAACAGATCGTCCAGTACAAAAATATTGCCGCCGTTCCATATATGGAAGCGTCTAAAATAAGTGGCTACAGCGACAATGTCATCGTCAAGACGTGCCAAAAGGATATGAAATTGAGGCTGGTCCCCAGAGGCGGCGGCAACAAATTCCATTTCACGTATTTTGAAATAGTCTGCGGTGTTTTCATGGATGGCAAGGGCCTGCACCAGCTTATAAGCCGCGCGAATATCTTTTTCTTCCGTCGCGGGTTCTATATTTGTGCCCATGACTATTTCCTAAAGAGCTTGAAAGAAATCATTGCCTTTGTCATCAACCACGATAAATGCAGGGAAATCTTGTACGTCGATTTTCCAGATGGCTTCCATGCCCAGATCATCAAAATCCAATACCTCAATCTTGGTGATATTATCAAGCGCCAGTGCTGCTGCCGGCCCGCCGATAGAGCCCAAATAAAAGCCGCCGTTTTCTTCGCAGGCCTTGGTGACATCGCGAGAACGATTGCCTTTGGCAAGGCTGATCATGCTGCCGCCCAATTTTTGGAAGGGGCCAACAAAACTGTCCATGCGGCCCGCTGTGGTGGGGCCAAATGAGCCGGACGCATAGCCCTCAGGCGTTTTCGCCGGGCCAGCATAATAGATGATATAATCTTTGAAATAACTGGGCATTTCGCCGCCGTCTTCGATGTTTTGCTGCACACGGGCATGGGCCAGGTCGCGCGCCACAACGATAGTGCCTGTCAGTGCCAGCCGGGTTTTGATCGGATACCCGCTCAGCGTTGCCAGCACATCCGCCATCGGACGGTTGAGATCGACCTTTACCACGTCGTTGGACAGGTGCTCATCTGCCGGTTCCGGCTGGTATTTGGCTGGGTCGGTTTCCAGCGCTTCAAGGAAAATGCCTTCAGCGGTGATTTTGCCTTTGGCTTGTCTGTCTGCCGAGCAACTGACACCAATGCCCACGGGCAGGCTGGCACCGTGGCGCGGCAAGCGGATAATCCGCACATCATGGCAGAAATATTTACCGCCAAACTGTGCGCCAATGCCCATATTTTGGGTCATGATGTGGATTTTCTGTTCCATTTCAATATCGCGGAAAGCACGGCCAGAGGCATCGCCGGTGATAGGCAGGCTATCAAGCTCCTTGGCGGATGCTTTTTTCACGGTCGAAAGATTTTGCTCGGCTGACAAGCCGCCGATCACGATAGCCAAATGGTATGGCGGGCAGGCGCTGGTGCCGAGGGTTTTGATTTTCTCATTGAGGAAAGCCAGCATGCGGTCTTCGCGCAAAGTGGCTGGCGTTTGCTGATAGAGGAAAGTTTTGTTGGCGCTGCCGCCACCTTTGGCCATGAACAGGAAATGATATTCATTGCCGGTGCCTGCATAAATATCCACCTGTGCGGGCAGGTTATTTTTGGTATTGGCTTCTTTATACATCGACAAGGGCGCCATCTGGCTGTAGCGCAGGTTGGTTTGGGTATAAGTACCCATCACGCCTTTGCTGATAGGGGCTGCATCATCGCCCGATGTCCAAACATATTGGCCTTTTTTGCCAACCACGATCGCCGTGCCGGTATCCTGGCAGCTGGGCAAAATGCGCCCCGCCGCGATGTTGGCGTTTTTTAAAAGCTCACGGGCGACGAATTGGTCATTGTCGCTGGCCTCGGGGTCTTCTAAAATATCGGCGAGCTGTTTTAGGTGGCCGGGGCGCAGCAGGTGCGCGATGTCGGCCATGGCTTCGCCGGTGATCAGCTCAAGCGCGGCGTCCTCTACCTTCAGGACTGTATGGCCATCAACCTCAATTGTAGAGACAAAATCGCTGGTGATTTTACGGTAAGGTGTATTATCGCCCGCCAGTTGAAATAATTTCGAATAGGCCCAGTCTGATCCTGATTTTGGCCCGGTTTCTGCTGGTTTATCTGACACGGCAAGCCCCTTGTGTATGCTGGTGGTCCCTATGCCGCTGGCTATTTGCGGCGGAAAGCGTCAAGCGTGACGATATTATCGCCGCCAACGGCCTCGGCCGGTTTTTCTTTTCCTGGTGCGCCTGACGAAGATTCGTCATTTTGGGCGGTCTCGCTAAGAGAATCGTCTGCAAAGTCTTCTTCATAGTCTTCGCCGACCGCGCCTTCATGCTCGTCCGCAATGTCGCTTTCGTCGTGAAATTGCAGCGCGAATTGAACGCTGGGATCAACAAAACCAACAATAGCTTTAAACGGAATGGTCAGATGCTCGGGCTTCTGATTGAATGACAGGCCGATAACAAAATGATCATCGTGAACTTCAAGGCCCCAGAATTTATGCTGGACAACAATGGTCATTTCATCGGGGAACCGGCTTGCCAGATGCGCGGGGATATCCACGCCCTCGGCTTGGGTCTTGAAGGCGACATAAAAATGATGATCACCCATAAGGCCGTCTTCGGCGGTTTCCCGCAATACAGTTTTCACGACTTGGCGCAGCGCGTCCTGAACTTTTGCGTCATAATCGATGTAGGTCTCGGCCATATTATTAACTCGGTCCTGAAAAATTAAACTCTTACGCCCTTATAGAGCGCATGCGGGCCACAGTGAAGCCCAAACATATCAAATGTTGATCAGCTAGCTTGCATCTTATAACAATTGGCGCAGTAACTGGCAAAAGACACAGGCGGTGCAGGGCGCAAAATGGAAACAGCAGAGACATTAGTGATCGGCGCTGGGGTTGTTGGTCTGGCGGTTGCGGCACAGTTGTCGCATGCCGGGCACGAAGTATTCGTTTGCGAGAAAGAGAAAACAGCGGGCAGCGGTGTTAGCGCGCGCAATTCTGGCGTGATCCACGCGGGGCTGTATTATCCGCCTGATAGCTTGAAATCCCGTTTTTGCCTGCAAGGCCGCGACAGGCTGTATGCTTTTTGCGAGGCCCGGGGCATTGCTTACAAAAAAACCGGCAAGTTGATTGTAGCAACAGACGGGAATGAAGAAGCCAAGCTTAAGCAGATTTTCGAGAATGCGCGCTTGGTCGGTGTCGATGACCTAGAACAATTGGACGTGGCGGCTGTGCGCACACTGGAGCCTGCGCTTGATGTCAGCGCCGCACTTTTATCGCCGTCGACCGGTATTGTGGACCCGGCGCAGTTTGTGGCTGCGCTGGAGAGCGATTTAGAGGCGGTGGGCGGGGCGGTAGCATTCGCCAGCGAAGTGAGCGCCGTTCAGCCCGTTGGCGAAGGGCCTGCGGACAGTGGTTTTATCGTATCCTTCGCGGGAAGTGTGGCGGAAAGCCTGTTCGTCCGCAAACTGATCAATTGCGCGGGGCTGGGCGCGCAGACGGTTGCCGACTGTACCGTGGGGCTGCGGCCAGAATTTATCCCGATGCTACGCATGGTGCGGGGCCATTATTTTGGCCTTTCAGGCGCTGCGCCCTTCAAGCACTTGATTTACCCAGTGCCACAGCCCGGTGGGCTGGGCGTGCATGCAACGCTTGATACTGGGGGCAGCATTCGTTTTGGCCCCGACGTGAAACCGTGTAATACTGCGGATTACCGGCCTGATATGGCAAGGGCAGCCAGTTTCCAAACGGCTATTGCGCGTTATTATCCGGGTATTCTGGACCGCGAATTATTGCCTGATTTTGTTGGTATTCGCCCGCAGATTGGTGAATTTGGCGCTTTCAATGATTTTGTGATATCCGGCGAGGCGGAGCATGGCATCAAGGGCCTTGTGAACCTGTTTGGCATCGAATCGCCCGGCCTAACAGCCTCGCTCGCCGTCGCCGAGCATGTTGCCGGGATGATGTCTCAATAAAAGAAAAGTGGGCCGTTCTGTTGCTAGGTGGCCCAAGCCTCACCTGAAGTCGTCAAACCTCAGGAATTTATAAATGTAGTTTACAATGACAGCTTACGCTGCAACTGCGAACTCGACGTTGTTGTCGTTTGCATTTATCAATTGTGGCCCATTACAGCGGTACCATCCTGAGCAAAAGGCAGAACATCTTTCAATACACGTCGATCCTATTTCACCCCCATCAGCAAAGGCCAGAACCCCGTTTTTAAGGGCCAGAGCTTTGTCTCTGGACTAGCCACCGGAACGGGTTGTTGGCTTTTCAGCCGCTAGCCTTTCCTGGTGGAGGTGCCGGGTACCGCCCCCGGGTCCGCAATACCTAGTAAATGCGCCGTTTATCGCCATAGCTAGCAAGCTAGCCCCCCATATATAGGCAATATTGCCGGGGATTAAAAGGGTTATTGCGGCAAAAGTACATTTTCGTCGGCCTGATTTTTTGTTGACATCAAACTGTTATGTTCAACCCCGCTTCCCGCCGCACACGCAAATGTTATTGCCACATAAACCAGATACTCCTATAGCTTTAGGAATGTTTTGGGGATAAAATTATGGGGACCGTGTGAAGCAATATCTTGATTTATTAAGGCTTATTCGAAGTGAAGGCACCTTCAAGGGTGATCGCACGGGTACGGGCACATACAGTATATTCGGTCACCAGATGCGCTTTAATCTGGCCGATGGCTTTCCGCTGGTAACCACCAAAAAGCTTCACCTGAAATCAATCGTCCATGAGCTGCTTTGGTTTGTGGCCGGCGATACCAATATAAAGTACCTTAAGGATAACGGGGTTTCCATTTGGGATGCATGGGCAGATGAGACGGGCGATCTGGGCCCGGTTTACGGCCATCAATGGCGCAGTTGGCCAACACCAGACGGGCGCACGGTTGATCAGATCAGTGACCTGATCGAACAGATTAAAAGCAATCCCAATAGCAGGCGCTTGATCGTATCGGCCTGGAACGTAGCAGATGTTGATAAAATGGCGTTACCGCCGTGCCACTGTCTGTTTCAATTTTATGTGGCGGACGGAAAATTATCGTGTCAACTTTATCAGCGCAGCGCGGATGTGTTTTTGGGTGTGCCTTTTAACATCGCGTCTTACGCGCTTTTAACCCATATGATGGCGCAGGCTTGCGGGCTTGAGGTCGGTGATTTTGTTCACACTTTTGGCGATGCACATTTATACAGTAATCATATAGAGCAAGCTGATCTGCAATTATCACGCGAGCCTTTGGCGCTGGCTTCGCTTCACCTGAACCCTCAGGTGAAGACCCTGTTTGATTTCGTGTTCGATGATATTCGAATTGATGATTATGAAAGTCACGCGCATATTAAAGCGCAAGTGGCAGTATAGAAAAAGCATTGGAAGCCTGAGTGGCGCGTCAAAGTGACCGAGATTTTAAGCAGTTAGGCCTGTTAGCGATAGTGATCCTGACGGGCCTCGGGCTGTCGTTTTCTGCTACCCGCGAAAGTGTGCGCACGTCTGAACAGCAAGCTAAATCCAATTTTGATGCTAGCTCGGCACTTTATATTGATAGAATCAAGGGGCGCTTGCTGGCGGGATTAACCGCTGCGCAGGATTTGTTTGGTTTTTACCAGGATAGCGGTGTCCTGAAAGAACCTACATTTCACCGATTGGTTAAAACGAATTCGAACCTGAATCAAAGCAGGCGATTTGTATCTCTTGCTTATGCCGTGACACCGCAGAACGAACTAAATTTCCTGAAGATTGTGCGTAGTGAGTACCCTTCTTATGACTATAAAATTTGGCAGCCGCCAAGTGTGATTGCGGGCCTAAACGCCGACGCCCCTGCCAACAAAGGGAACCGTCAGTTTCCGCTTGTTTTTACGTGGACTGGTAGCCGCGCGAGCAGCGAGCATTTACTGGGATTGAATATTGGTGCCCATGTTAGATTGAATGCGTTTTTAGAGGCAGCTATTGCCGCGAAAGAACCGTCAGCGATCTTTATACCTTCCTTTGAAGAACTGGACGGAGGGCTTTCGGGGCAGGTTTTGCTCGTCAATCCCTTCATTAACAGGAACAATGGCCAGGGACTGATTTTACAGTTGATCGATTTTCAGGGTTTGTTGGATGCTATTGGTGCCGAGAAGCCGTCGTTTGCCGGTTCGCTTCGGATACGTGTGCAAACCAGCTGGGGCGCTCTTGAAAATGTCGAGAGCTATGGCAGCGTTCCGCAGTGGGCGCAATTAGGTTCAGACAGTTCACATAGTGAACAGATAACAATAGGGGCGGCCAAGTGGACATTTGAAACTAAGGCCCCAGCAGGGGCTTTTCCTGTTGATTATGGTCCAGCAGTTATCACTGCCAGTGTGTGCCTGCTGCTTACGGGCCTGTTTTATTTTATAGTTTGGTCACAGCTACAGCGTGCCAAGCGCGTCACGGACATTGTTAATCGGCGGACTCGTGCATTGAAAGAGGCCCATGACGAGTTGGAGGAGCACTATAAGCTGCTGCAAAACCTCAATAAAGATGTTGAAGAATCGCGCCGCTCAGCAGAATTGGCAAACCGCGCCAAATCCGAGTTTTTGGCAACCATGAGCCACGAGCTTAGAACGCCGCTGAATGCCATTTTGGGGTTTTCGCAGCTGTTACGCGAACAAGCATTGGGCCCGATCAATGACTCACGCTATATTGAATATGCCAAGGATATTCATTCCAGTGGCTCGCATTTGCTAAGCCTTATCAATGACATTCTGGATTTAGCGAAGCTTGAGTCTGGCTCTATCGAAATCGAGAAAAATATTATTTCAACGCGGTTATTGGCTGAACGCGTGATTACTTTATTGGGGCAACAGGCCGATACCAAGGGCATAGAGCTTACCGCAGAATTCTCGGCCGACATGCCAGATAGAATCCTTGGCGATGAGCTGCGTCTGCGGCAGATTATGATCAACCTGTGCACAAACGCGGTGAAATTTACCCATACAGGGGCTGTAACGGCGCGCCTGTTCATGAAGCCGTTTCAGAATGGACGTAGTGGCTGGGTGCTGGAAATACAAGATACAGGCATCGGCATTCCGGAAGAGAAACAAGCCACCCTGTTTGATCGGTTTACCCAAGTGGACGCTGCTTTGTCACGGCGTCACGGCGGCGTTGGCCTTGGACTGGCGATCTGCAGAGAACTGGTGGACCGGATGGAAGGCAAAATTATTGTGCAAAGCATGCCGGGTGTAGGCACAACAATCAGGGTGCATTTGCCGCTTGAAGAGGCAACCGTTGACCATTTGGATGACGACATGATGATTTGATCGTCTGGATTTTTATTGCTGCCTTGATTTGTTAATGACTGGAGCCTGCCATGACCCTATCGCTGATTGTTGCAATGTCTGAAAACCGGGTGATTGGTGCGGGCAATCAGATGCCGTGGCACCTGCCCGCTGATCTAAAATATTTCAAGGCTGTCACACTGGGTAAGCCCATCATCATGGGGCGCAAAACATACGATTCTATTGGCAGGCCTTTGCCTGGGCGCAGAAATATTGTGGTAACGCGGAATGCTGATTGGTGCGCTGAAGGTGTGGAAACCGTGCCCAACCTTGAAGGCGCCATTACCAGTGCAGGCGAAGCGACGGAAATCATGATCACCGGCGGCGCGCAAATTTATGCACAGGCGCTTGATATGGCTGACCGGCTTTATGTTACCGAGGTTGGTCTTACGGTAGACGGCGATGCCTACTTTCCCGAAATTGATGAAAATTGCTGGGCCGAAGTTAGCCGCATCCCCCATGAAGTGGAAGGCGGCAGGCCCGCCTATGCGTTTGTGGTTTATCACCGCATTTAATGGGCCATGGCAGGTTAAACCGCGACGCCGAGAAGAAAATCCAATCTCCAAGTTCGCAGGAGCTAAAGCTCAAGCTTATCTTTGATGCGCATGGCGATCGCGGCATAGATTTTACTGATTTCATGGTCGGGTTCAGACACAGTGATCGGTTTTCCCGCATCAGAAGTTTCTCGCAGGCGCATATGCAGGGGCACCGCACCCAAGAATTCGCAGCCAAGTTCGGCCGCTGTTTCTTCTGCGCCGCCGTGGCCAAAAATGTCGGATTGCTCGCCGCAGTGTGGGCATAGAAAGCTACTCATGTTTTCAATGATGCCCAAGATTGGCACCTTCACTTGTTTGAACATGGCAAGGCCCTTGCGGGCATCAATCAATGCCAGGTCTTGCGGGGTCGAAACAATCACCGCACCCGATAGCGGGGCTTGCTGCACCATGGTAAGCTGTACGTCGCCAGTACCAGGCGGCATATCAACCACCAATATATCCAAAGGCCCCCAAGCGACATCTTTCAGCAGTTGCTGGGTCGCGCCCATGACACGCGGCCCACGCCAGACAACCGGCTGGTCGATATCAATCAGAAAACCAACCGACATCATTTTCATTCCGAAGGCCCAAAGGGGCTGGATCACTTTATCCTTGCTTTCGGGGCGTTCATTAACTCCGGTCAGCATTGGCACTGATGGGCCAAAAATATCAGCGTCCATCAGTCCAACCTTCAACCCGAAGGCTTTTAATGCCAGCGCCAGATTAATGCTGGTTGTTGATTTGCCCACGCCGCCCTTGCCGCTGGCAACCGCGATAATGTGTTTAACGCCGGGGATTGCGGTCGGGGTAGGCGCGGCCTTCGTTGCATGCATTGTTGGTGGATTTGGTGCAGTTTTTAGAGCCGACATAACTACATTGACAGCTGTGACGCCTTCAATGCGGGCGACAATGCCCTCAACGGCAGTTTTTATGGCGGCTGGATCGCTGGGTTTCGTATTGCCAAAATCCAGAACAACCCCCACTTGGCTACCGTCCACAATAACGGCACTTACAATTTTGGAGTCGACAATGTTTATGCTGCTACCGGGCAAGGAAAGCGCCTTGAGCGCATTCAGAATCGTTGGTTTATCGATGTTGGACATAAAAACTCCGTCTAAGTGCACGTTTTTGTGTGATCAAGCGCTATTTTTAAGGACTATCATTGCAGCAGCGCGGTGCCTACCATATATAGCTATGCAAGACACGGGCTTTCTACAATGGATAGGCCGCGTATGAAAATTGATGATAGCGCCAACGGGGAGAAGTAAATGCCTTGGCAGAATAATGGAAATGGTGACAAACCCAACCCTTGGGGCGGTGGCCCCCGACGTGGCGGCGGTGGTGGTGAACCCCCACAAATTGATGAATTTATTAAAAAAGGTCAAGAGCAACTGCGGCAGGTACTGCCGGGCGGGGGGCGTGGCATCAGCTTGATTTTGCTGGCGGCCTTCGGCCTTTGGATTGCAAGCGGTATCTATACTGTTGAGCCGAACGAGCAGGGTGTTGTTTTGCAATTTGGTAAACGTAGCGAAACATCCGCCACACCGGGCTTGCACTGGCACATTCCCTATCCGATCGAAACCGTGGAAGTTCGCGGCGTTACCGATGAAAAAACAATATCCATCGGGAGCCGCACAACCACCAGCCGCCGGTCGGGCCGGCAAACCAGCGCAACACTTGATGAAAGCCTGATGTTAACGCAGGACGAAAATATCGTCGATGTACGTTTCAATGTGGTGTGGCGCATCAAGGATCTTGGTGACTATCTTTTCCAGCTTCAGGATCCTGATGGAACAATCAAAGCCGTATCGGAAAGTGTGATGCGTGAATTGGTCGGGAAAAACAAGATCACGCCGATCATCACTACAGCACGGGGTGCGTTGGAAGAAGGTGCCCTGCTTAAACTTCAGGAAACCCTCGACGAATATAAAACCGGTGTCACGGTACTGCGTGTTCAAATTATCGAATCTGAAGCGCCAGACGAGGTAAAAGATGCATTCCTTGATGTGCAGCGGGCAGAAGCGGATCAGCAAAAATCCCGTAACGTGGCCGCCAAATACGCCAACGAAGTCATTCCAAAAGCACAAGGCCGGGCTGAACAGCTGACGCAACAAGCTGAAGGATACCGGGCGCAGACAGTTGCGCGAGCCGAAGGCGAAGCTGCGCGCTTCCTTTCGGTCTATAAAGAATATGCTGTGGCAAAAAAAGTTACCCAGAAGCGTATTTATCTTGAAACGATGGAAGGCATCCTTTCCGGGATGGACAAGATCATTCTTGATAGCAAAGGGGGCTCAGGTGTTGTTCCTTATCTGCCGCTTAATGAATTAGGCAAAAAGAAAAGCGGGGGGAATTAAGCCATGAACGGAAAATTAATCGGCGCCTTGGTGGCGTTAGTCGTTATTGTGGTTATTGGCCTTTCCGGGTTTTTCATTGTCACCGAGCGTGAACAAGCGCTTGTTGTTCAATTTGGTAAGGTTTTAAGGCCGGTTCAGACGCCGGGCCTAAAATTCAAGATACCGTTTGTGCAGCAAGTTATCTTTTTGGATAAGCGCGTTCTTAGCCTTGATATTCGGCCACAAGAGGTGCTGGCTTCTGATCAGCGACGGATCGTCGTTGATAGCTTTGCACGCTATAAAATCATTGATCCGCTTAAGCGTTACCAAGCGGCTGCAAACGATACGATAGCCAATGATCTTCTAGAAAAAATTATGGATACGACAATCAGAAGTGTGCTGGCAAAGCAACCAATGGTGAACATTGTATCGGGCGAGCGCGCCAGTTTGATGGCTGAAATTAGTCGTATCACCAACGAAAAAGCCCGCACTATTGGCCTTGAGGTGATTGATGTGCGCTTGAAGCGGGTTGATCTGCCTGCGCAAAATAGTGATGCTATTTTCCAGCGTATGCGTACTGAGCGTGAGCAGGAAGCTGCTGAAAAACGCGCTGAGGGCCGCCGGGACGCGGTTAAAATTACGGCAGATGCCGACAGGCAGGTTTCTGTGCTTGTTGCCGAAGCCGGAAAGAAAGCGCAGATCATTCGCGGTGAAGCAGACGGTGTTGCGACCAGGATTTTCGCCGAAGCCTTTGGCAAAGACGAAGACTTTTTCGAATTTTACCGCACAATGCAAGCCTATCGGAAGTCGCTTGGCAAGGATGATACGACTTTGGTGCTTTCACCAGATAGTGACTTTTTCAAACTGTTTGTGAATTCAGACGGCGGCAAGAAATAGGCTACACATAAGTAGGGACGCGCTTGTTGGCTTGTCGCTAAAATAGTTTAAAGTTCATCACCTGGGGCTTCGCTTTCTTAAGGAGGCGTGGCCCCAAGCCGATAAAAAGACCAAAGTTTGCTACTGGTCGCAGCCACGCCTCGATTTATCGCAAGAGCGTGTAAGCAGGGTTGACCATGCCTTGATTTG